>Ga0247841_10007276_pt1 | contig 16524 bp, 13 predicted proteins | sample LaCruzMarch2015__2_FD_192410 | JGI IMG/M metagenome (GOLD analysis project Ga0247841, IMG submission 192410) | Freshwater microbial communities from meromictic Lake La Cruz, Castile-La Mancha, Spain - LaCruzMarch2015_18m | ecosystem: Environmental > Aquatic > Freshwater > Lake | place: Spain... | reverse complement strand
GCCTATGGGATGTTTTACCAATTATGATAGTGTAAGCAGAATTATTTATGCGATCTTTAACCGCCTAAACTCCAAATGGCAAGAGAAACCTTTAAAAGAATTTACACAATTTATTTGACATTACCAGAAGTTAAAAACCAGGGGACGGTTCTCTTCAAAAAAGAGAACCGTCCCCTTGATTCTCGGAAAAAAACAGAACCCTGCCTACCGTCAGGCAGGCGTCCCCGGGAGTTAAAATGGTTAGATCGATAATAGTCATAACTGTAGCATTAGCAATATATTATGAAAATAAATATTTTTCGCGGGCTATTGAAATCTTTCACAGTATATGTTACACTTTATTACAATCAGGAACAGCTTTGAAAAAGGCTAACTAGCAGTAATGCTGGGGCGCAAAGTGACAGCTCCGAGGTTTCTCGGAGGGCTGCATTTCCAAAGGATGAAACCCTAAAACTATCCTTTTAGGGTTTTTTTTGGCCCCGGCTCTAATAAACCGGGGTTTTTTAATGGGCGTAACAGCCTTGTGGGCAAGGAGGTGCAAGATGGGGAAAAAAGAGATTTTAACGGGCTTACTGGTTCTTTTGATGATTTCTACTGTCTGGGCTGGTGATAGTGTGACGATCAGTATGTCTTGTACTATACCTTCTATTCCAGGGGTAAACGCGCCGGCGCGGATTCCGGAAACGTTAATTAGGAATTACCAGAGAGAGGATGTTGCCAATAAAAACTCCACTGCCACGGTAGGAGAAGAAATAATAGAAAAGGAGGAGAGAAAAGAAATCCTTCTTGCCCAAGGAGAAAAAGTTACCGCGCAAGTAAGGACAATTTATACGCGGTAACCTCCTCCTGTTTCTGTAAAACAAGGGACGGTTTTATTTTTTTGGCAAAGGTGACAGTCACAAAAAGCGTGACAGTCACCTTTCTCTAAAAAATAGAACCGTCCCCTTATATTTTACGCAGGGGAATATTCCAAACCGATGATTCCCCCTCTTGCAAAGGGAATTTCTTGGTTAAGGGCACTAAAGGTAAATAATAAACCGGTATTGAATTTAAGTCCGCGAATAATTCGTGATCTCCGGGAAGCGCCTGCGAATAGACATAGCTGCCATCTATACCCGTAATCACTGTTTTATCGCCATCCAGAGTTATCGCTACTCCGGAAACGCCTTTTTCTCCTATTGAATATTCATTGTCTTGGTTTAAATCTTCAAAAACTATACCCCGAATCTCTGAACGCGAAGTTACCCCGAAATAAACTTTTTCGGCGGCGGCATTGGCAATAGGAATCTCCTGGGTTACCGGAACAGTCAACATATAACCTGCCGGCAAAGTCCCGGTATCCAAAGTTACATAAGCCGTTTTACCGCGGACATTAACAAATCTAAAATACCCCAGCTCATCGGTAACCTGGGATTTATTCTTACCCAGCCAGACCCTGATCCCAAAAATCGGAGGCTCATCGCGTTCCAGCAGGCCGTTAGAATTGTAATCTTTAAAAACATAGCCCTGGATAGTCGAGACAGCATCCCAGCGCAGGCCGGTATTCCAGAGCAGTTTCATCCCGACGTTAAAACTAGCCTCCAGGCGGCTGGTAACCGTGGGATTTTCTTTCCAGACATTTCTAATCCTGGCAGAAGCGTAAACTTCTTGGCCATCCGCGGGCCGAAATGAAAGTTCGCCATAACCCTCGATATAATCTTGGCCGGAGAGAAATGACAACGGCGAGTTCGCGCGCTCTTCATCCCGCCAGGTAAAACGCATTGATCCGTAAAATGGAGAGGTGCCGATACGGTCATACCAATCCAGTCCGGTTTCGGTAACATTGGGCCGCACGCGGCTGCCAGTGTTACGCTCGGAGAGCCAATTCAGTTCGCGATTAAAATAATAATATAAGGAGCCGATAACGCTAAAACGTAATCCCGCGTAAAACTTTTCGTTGGTGTAATCCAGGGCAGGAGCGGAAAAATTCTGATTATCTTGATGAGAATATTTCAAATAAGTAGAAACATCTTTACCAAATAATGAAAACAGCCTGTTGGCGCCAAGGTTAGAAGACTGATATCTTGTCTGCGATAGTTTACCCAGGTCATTCTGCAGGGTATAGCTGGCTTCCAGGCTAGTCAGCGGGTCTAAGCTATAAGTAAGCGCGCTATCCAGATCCTCGTTAAAACGATTGAGATTATCTTCCGCCGGATAAAGCCGGTCGCGGTAGATATCCACGCGCTGGGTAAAAGTGAGTTTATCCGTGGGCCGGTAGTTTAAATTTAAAAGAGCTCCTAATTCTCCCTGCCGCCATCCGGAACCGGTGATACTCAAAAACTGCTTATCGATATCTCTAAGTTGTAGATTCGCGTAGAGCTTATCTCCGTTATAACGGCTGTTAAATAACTGGGCTAAATTCTTCGTGTCGCTGGCAACCTCATAGCTATAGCCGTAATTTTTAAAATTCCAGCTCCCGGTAAAATCATAAGCATAATCCTTAAGATAATCCTGCCGGTCGCGCCCCCAGCCGTGGGCTACGCTAAACTTATAATTCTGCCAGGTATCCGGAGAAAAATTTAGCTTAAAACCACTCATAAAGGAGTGCAATGATTTATAGGTAGTAGACAGTGTACCGTAACGCCCGCCACTTTCCTTTCCCCAGAAAATAGCATAATCAAGCTTATTATTGAAGGCCGGCGAAGAAAAATAAACGCCTCTTAAATCCGAACCTGGTATAGCCAAATTATTAAAAGAAGAATTGTAATCTCCCGCCCGAAGCTTAAAATCCTTAAAATCCCCCAGTTTTCCATTAGTCAGTCCGGCGGTAATATAGGTCATCTCAGTGGAAGCAGGCAGGGCGCGCTCGGTTATTGCCGCGTCAAGCAGGCCATAAGGAGTAGCCCCATCCAGGCGCAAATTATGAATCCAGGAATAATTTCCGCTGCGCTGGATTGTTTCTAACCTGCGCCCGGTATAATAAGAATACCAGTCTAGGTTATAGCGTAACTTAAAATTATTCATACTTTTCTCTTCTTTACGCATTGTTTCTTCCAGGGTTGGAGCATCAGGAATAGGCATGATCCCGGTGCACTCTAGGCTGGTGCGCCCAAAATCATCCCAGAGAATAATTGTCGCTAACCCCCTGCTCTTAGCCATAACCGAAATTTCATGGTCATTCAACTTTTCCGCGTAGAGCAGTTCCGGTTGCACCACCAGAAAGCGCTTAATATTACTGCCGCTAATAATAATATACTTACCTTCTTCGATCTCTATTGGCTGTTGGATAGACAGGCTGGGGTCATTGAGCAGGTATCTTATGGGGAACTTCTTTCTGACAATGTCTCCGGAAGGCTGGCCTGGGTAGCTCAACTCAGGAATAAAAATATCCGGCGCGCTAGGCCCCTGATCTAATACATAAGTTTCCCCGATTTCAACCTGATTCAGGGTATTCTTCATTACCGTCTGGCGATCTAACCTGGCCAAAGAAGAATAAACCGGAATGTTTTGCTTGCCGCCGCTAGTAACTTTAGCGGACATTTCGCTGAGCAGCTCAAGATAGTAAATCGCGGGCGGATAATTTGGTTCAGCGATAAGGGCTCGGTTAAACTCATCCTCTGCCTGCGCGAAATCACCCTGATTTAAATCCTTGATACCTTCCTCGCAGAGGAATTCGGCAATCTGGCTATAAGCAAAAGATAGTTGTGGAGTGATAATAATCGAAAAGAATAAGCTCAAAACTAGGAAGGAAATACCCAAAAAAGCAGTGAATTTTCCAGAAAGCCCCGGCTTATGGCGGTATTTTTTAAATGGCCTTCCAGCAAGAGAAAACATATTACTGAAGCTGGCCGATCTGAACAATTTGGTTGTTCTCTCCGATTGTAACCGAGGCTTCTTTGGTTATCACCGGCCCTCTGCCGATGCCGGCGTCGGTAAGCGCTTTTCCCAGATCAACGGTAATTACCAGGTCATAATCTCCCGCGGGGATCTTGTTTTTCCAGACGCCTAAAAAACTCCCTTTTTGGCCCGGAAAAGTATAGACATTATTAAACGCTCCGCGGGCGCTAACCAAACCCTCATTATTCATCAAGCTAAAATTACCAGAAGTAGTAATGTCGGTATTGCCGGTATTTTCAAAGTCCAAGGTAATATCTAAAGATTCTTTCGCATCCTTAGAAGGTTGAATATTTAAATTACTGATTTTAGCCGTTCTCTGTATCGTGCCCCTTACTTCCACATAAAACAAAGTAGCCACTCTAACATCAACATTTAGCCCTACAGAACGACCAGAATCTAAAAGAGTGTCTTTATTACTAATCGATGTCTCAAAAAAGAGGGTGCCAAAACGCGCGCCGGTTGCCCCAGCTGGAACATTAACGGAATAGTTTATTTTCTGTTTCCCAAACGCGGGCACGATCAGATCCGCTGGAGAGAATGTTATCCACGGGCAAGCCGAAGTAGGAATGGAATTCGCCGGAAGAAATTCCTTCGCTCCGGTTCCTCCCTGCAGATAATACCAATCCTCCAAATAAAGATGCATACTTTTGACCTCATCAGTCGGATTATCCAGGGTAATTTCTCCGAAAGCGCGTTCTCCCGGAGAAGCCACCACTCGAATTTTTGACTGATTCATAAAAGGCAGCTGATCTGCTTGCGCGGTAGAGACAAAAAGGCTGCCAGCAAGGCAAAACCAGATACTTATAATCCGTAGTCGAGCAGACAAAATTCCTCCTTTAGTCTTATGTCATTCCCGCGCTCTCTGTCACTCCCGCGCAAGCGGGAGTCTCTTAACAGATTCCCACTTTCGTGGGAATGACAACTAGAAACGTATACTAATTACGGTGCAAGCGTAATCTTAACCGAACCAGTATATGTTCCTGCCGTGGTATCCAAACCAATTGGTGTTACGCCCGGAGCGTCTTTCCCTAATTTAGTTTGCTGATCTATTTCTCCGGTACCCACGCCATAATATATGCGTAACCAACCACCCAGTAACGCCAGCTTAGTAAAAGCAGGAACGTCGCTGTTAGCGAAACTAACTTTCTTCAACTCAGAGTAGGCAGTCGGGCTAGTCTGTTTCATAAAAACAACATTGACCTTATCATCCAAGTTGCCTCCCGCGCCTTCCAGCGACGTGTGTGTATGTGTCACCGTCCAGTTAGATAAGGTGTTATCGGTTACACCAATATCTACAGCGTAATAACTGGCAGCCAGAAAGATATTGTTTACAGGATCCCAATCTAATTTTCCGAAGTCAATCGATGTTTCCGATGGCGTGCCCTTGGGAGGCCAGTTATTAGTTTTTCCATCTATCTTAACAACTGTAACAGATAATCCTCCAGTCATTACAGGAACATTAGCAGTAACAGGAACAATTTGGCTTGAACCCGCCCAGGCGCTAGTCGCGCAAAAAGCAACCACTGCGAAAACCAGGCAAATAAGTTTGTTTTTCATTTTTACCACCTCCTTTATTGATTCTTTTTGTTGAGAGTAATTATTTTTAAACATCTTCTTCCTCCTCCTCTCTAAATTTCGGTTAAGGTATAGGTTATGCGCGATGAATAATTGCCTGCTCTTAAATCAGCGGGACAAATTAATTCATAAACGACTTTAAATCTATCCGCGGAACCGTTGGTATCGGAAATAAATAGCAGAACATTGTCTTTTTTAACCGGGATTTTATTGGGAATCTTTAAATTTCCTTTAGTCGCGTCATTTACCGAAACAGTTTGCAGTGAAAAATACTGGGAAGGGATTTTTTCTCCTTCAGCGCTTACCAACTCCGAAAGGACATTTTGAGTTACCTGATAGGGCCGGCCAAGATTTGATTTTACCTCGATCAGCACTTCATTTAAGCGCGGGCCGTCGCTAGGCTTAAGGTTCTCAAAATCAATACTATAACGCTGATCCTGCGGAGAGATAGAAATTTCAAAGCTGCGCTCCTGCCGGATTTCTAAATCCAGGGCTCCTAAATTAATCTGTTTGCCCGCGGATTCCAGCAAGTACTGAATACGCGAACGGTAACTGCCGGCTGTCAGGCTTAATGGGTCAGCTAAAGAATAGGCAATTGTAAAAACTTTATCCGCGCCCCCATCCGGCAAAGAAGAATATATTGTCTGAATATTGTTGGAAACCGGGGCCGGCTGATTTATTGCCACGCCTTTCTGAGCATCAGGAATGCTAAAGAGAAGATTATTGTTATTAATAAATTTACCATCCTGAGACTGAACCGGTTGAGGCAGCATCTGCATAATCTTGAATGGCCCGTTAAAAGAACTATTAATCGTAACTACAGCGTTACCCGCGCCCCGCAAATCATTAGTATTTAGGGGATTAAGTACAATCGAGCTTGCTCCTTCTACCGGAGCCACGGAAACCGATAACGAACCGCCAGCATCAGGAATAGTCACATAAACTTCAAATGGTTGAGAAGGCGGCATGGGTGATGAACCAGCCGTCGGGATCAAAATTAAATTAATCCGGCCGGTGTAATGGCCAGGGGCAAGTTCCTCTGACTTTGTAATGCCATAAACCAAAGTAAATGAATCCGCGGCTCCGGTCTTAGAGACATAGATAACCATATCCTGATCATCTATTACCGGAGTATCATTGGTAGGAACGCGTAAATTTTCCGAGCTGCGAAACCCTCTAACTACAAATTCTTTTTCAATCTTATTTGATGGATTCTCAAGGCTAATCAGCGGGCCGTCAATACGTTGATGTATCTGGTAACCATTACCCGTATCATTGGATACCGTAACGGTTACCGCGTGGGAAAAGTATCTTTGGTCAAACTCCAGCCGAGTTCCTCCCACATCAGGCGTGCAACTTAAAACGTAGCCGGCAGATGCCTGGCGGCAGAGAATTCCTGAAGCTGCCAGCATCAAAGTAAAAATAATTATCTTCATTACTTTTCGCATTATCATAATTCTACCGCCGTTTAGCTTCAATTGCAATATAAAAATAAGAAATCGCGTAAGCGTGTCATTGCGAGCGAACGAAGTGAGCGAAGCAATCCCGTCGAGATTGCTTCGTCGCTGCGCTCCTCGCAATGACACATTTGTCCCCCTCCGTTTACTGACACATTACAAATAAAAAACCGGACAGATCAAATTTCGGTCTTATCCGGTTAAATCACGTGGCTCCTTTGCCCTCCAGCAAAGGATCCCGAATAGATTACCTTAGTTTTACATAACAAATGTAACACTGCCAGAGCCCCTTGTCAAGAGGAATTTAGGGTAAAAAGAAAGCGGTTTCATCTCTTATTCTCTTGGCTGCCAGCAAAACAAACTTATATCAGGCCGGATTAACGCTGCAACGCAAGCAGTTACATCCTTAAATCTAGGGGACGGTTCTCTTACGAGAACCGTCCCCGTGTTTTTCGGGAAAAAGAGAACCGTCCCCTTGTTTTTAGTGCGCCTAGGTGGGCTCGAACCACCAATAACCAGTTCCGAAGACTGGTGTCTTATCCATTAGACAATAGGCGCATTAAACAATCTCCGCTTTATCCCCTAAAATCTTTCTGATTTTCTCTAGTTTAGCTTTTTCCACGCAAAAAACGTTTTTCTCCGCGGTAGAGCGCACCGGAGAATTAAGCTGAATTCTATCCGGATTTATACGCTCAATTACCTTTTTTAATTTCTCAATATGCCTAAGGCCATCATTCATCCCGGAAATAAGCATTACCTCCAGCCAAATCTGGCCGTGAAATTCTTTTCTCAAAGCCGCCAGGCCGTCAATAATTTCATTTAATTTTACGCCGGAATGAGGCCGGTCAATTTGTTTAAATATCTTTAGGCCTACCGCGTCTAAAGAAGGCACAATTAAATCCGCTTTTAAGAGCCCCTGGCGCACCGCGGGATCTCCTAAGAGCGTGGAATTAGTAATTACCGCGATTTTTAAACCTGTAATATTTTTTACCCGGCCAATCAGCTCTCCAATGCAAGTATTTAATGTCGGTTCACCCAGCCCGGAAAGAGTAACAAATTTCAGCTCTTGGGCTTGTTGAGGATTTTTTAGCAGCCAAGCTTTTAATTCCCGGATAATCTCATCGGCTTTAGCGTAAACTTTTCTTTCCATGACTGTTTTGCCGACACTGCCCCATTGGCAATAAATACAATCCAGGTCGCATACTTTATCCAAGCTAAGGCTTAAACCTAAAGAAAGCCCCAACCGGCGCGATTTTATCGGCCCGTAGATATATTTCATAGTAAACGATCAGTGAATAGGAGAAGTGCCAAAAGCGAGCGAATCCTGACTGCCGTCAAGCAGAGATCTAAGAATTTCTTAAAATCAGGGGACGGTTCTATTTTTTATAATAAGGTGACAGTCACAAAAAGCGTGACAGTCACCTTTCCTAAAAAATAGAACCGTCCCCTAGTTTCTGCTGGGTTTTTCAGTAGTAATTATTTAACCTCAATCACGCAATTCTGCGACCCGAGTGCATTGGTTACGCAAGAACCGCATTGAGGGTCATTTATCCAGGTTCCATCTACGATAAACTTATACTCGTGTTTTCCCGGCTTAAGCGCGACCTTGGCCGCCCAACTGCCTTTACTATCCTTCTTGGCGAGCAATTTCTTAGTATCCCATTTATTGAAACTTCCGGCAACCACAACCTTCTTGGCCCCAGGGGCGTATAACTTGAACTCCGCTGGTTTTGTTTCAGCTATCCGTGGCATAGTTCCCTCCTCATTTTTCCCCAGCCTCCGGCGCTTGGGGAAAAATGACCCCGAGCTCCCGCGAGGGGGAGAATTTTTCCCCAGCCTCCGGCGCTTGGGGAAAAATGACCCCGAGCTCCCGCGAGGGGGAAAAACTACTTTGATTAATTTTCTTTCAGAACTCTTACCCTTATTTTCACACTACAAACAACTACTGTCAAGAGAAAAATCAAGGGAACGGTTCTATTTTTTATAATAAGGTGACAGTCACAAAAAGCGTGACAGTCACCTTTCCTAAAAAAGAGAACCGTCCCCAGTTTTTGCTTTTAAACCGCGACTATAGAAATGCCTCTGCGGCCTGCCAAGCGGACACTTTCTTCTTGATCAATAAAAAGTGTTTTACCGGCTTCCAAAGCCAGGCAGCTGCATCTTGCCTTAACTAAATTCTTAATTGTATTTAACCCGATAACCGGAATATCAAAACGCATATCCTGCTTAGGTTTGCTCACCTTAACAATTACCACCCCCCGGCCAATTTTACCTGCCCGGCGGATTAAATTATCCGTTCCCTCAAAGGCCTCCACGGCAACGATAGCTTTACTTTTGACGGCAACCGTCTGGCCGATATCCAGGTTAGCCACAGCTTTAGCCAAACTCAAACCAAAATAAACATCCTCCCAGGTATTAAAATCCGGCTCTTGTTTGGTGAGAGTGCCTTTTTTAGGTAAATATTCTTCGATAAAAGTAGTGGAATCCAGCAGAGTAAGCCCGGCAGCTTCTAATCTTTGGGCCACTGCCCCAAATAATGTATCCGCCTTTTTATCTTTAAGCGTTTCCAGTATTTGCTTTAATTGCGGGCATCTTTGAGTTTCTTGGCTAAATAACCTGCGCGGGCTGATTTGCCCGGCCATCACCACGGCCTCTACGGCTTCGGCTTTAAATATCTCAAACATTTTTGGGAATTCAGAAAGCCTAAGCCAGTAAATTTTATCCACGAATTTTTTTAATTTCGGGGAGGTATCGCCTTTAATGGCAATAGCGATAATTTTACAGTCTTTTTTCTGGGCGCTGGCAGCAAAAAGCAGGGGGAATTTTCTATTTCCGGCAATTAAACCTATCTTTTTCATATTTAATCTTGGGAATCATGGAAAATCTCGGGGACGGTTCTATTTTTTAGAGAAAGGTGACTGTCACGCTTTTTGTGACTGTCACCTTTGCCAAAAAAAAGAGAACCGTCCCCTTGTTTTTAAGCCGATTCTTTTATCGGCAAGAACGGGTTAAACCACGCTCAGAGCTTTTAATAAAATTAACCAGATAAATTACCTCTTCGGTTTTTTCGATTTCTTTTTCTACCCTTTCTAAAGCGTGTTTTACGGTTAACCCGGAATTAAATATCAATTTAAAAACCTGATCAATTTTCTTAATTGAATTACGGCCAATACCGCCGCGCCTTAAACCGATAAGGTTTAAGCCATAGACGCGCGCCGGATGGCCATCACAAGTGGAAAACGGCGGAATGTCCTGAACCACCTTAGAACATCCTCCGATAATTGCCAGCCTGCCGATACGCGTGAACTGATGAATAGCCACTAGGCCTCCGATAACCGCTTTATCTTCAATGCTGACATGGCCGGCCAAAGTGCTATTATTGGCTAAAACACAACCATTACCCACCCGGCAATCATGGGCAACATGCGAATAGGCCATCAGTAAATTATCATCGCCAACAGAAGTTTTAGAACCTTCAGAGGTCCCCGGATTAAGCGTGCAATACTCGCGGATGATATTGTGATTACCAATCTCTAAAAAAACTTTTTCATCTTTAAACTTAAGGTCTTGCGGCCGGCTGCCAACTACAGCTCCGGTAAATATTTCACAATTTTTACCAATCGCCGTATTGCCTTCAATAACGCAATGCGCGCCTATTTTAGTCTCCGCGCCAATGCTCACGTTATCGCTAATTATACTATATGGCCCGACGCTAACGTTATCGGCTAATTTTGCTTTTGGAGAAATTATCGCGCTAGGATGTATCCGCATTATTTATTGGGGATTTTAGTTAATTACTAACCAAGGCGCATACAAAATCCGCTTCCGCCACTACCTTGCCGTCAACTAGTGCCCTGCCGCGGACTTGGCCGGTTTTGGACTTTACTTTAATCGCCTCAACCTCAAGGATTAATTGATCGCCGGGGACTACCGGCTTACGAAATTTTACATTATTAATAGATAAAAAGAAAGCCAGTTTTCCTTTGTTCTCTTCCGAGGCAAGCATCATCACCCCGCCTACCTGCGCCATCGCTTCCACAATAATTACTCCCGGCATCACCGGACGCCCCGGGAAATGCCCTCTAAAAAAATAATCGTTGATGGTTACGTTTTTAACGCCGGTGGCGCGTTTGCCTTTTTCCAAAAGGATCACCCGGTCCACGAATAAAAACGGTTCCCGGTGCGGTATAATCTTCATAATCTCATTAACATCTAAAACCCCTTGCGCGGTTATTCTCTGTTCATAAATCTTCTGGGCGAGCTTTAAATTTAAAGAATGCCCGCTTTTTAAAGCTATCACATGGCCGCAAAGAGGGCAGCCTGCCAAATAAAGGTCTCCGATTAAATCCAGAATCTTATGCCTGACAAACTCATCATTAAACCGGAGTTTATTTTTAATCACGCCCGCTTTACCCACGACTAAAGTATTTTCATAATTAGCGCCTAAACCCAGGCCCTGGCTTTGTAACTCGCCAGCTTCGCTCTCCAGGCAAAAAGTACGCGCCGAAGAAAGGGCGGTTTTAAAGGATTCAGCATTAACGGTTATCTCTAAAAATTGCGCCGCCAACATGGGATGATCATAATTTAAAGTATAAGAAACCTTAAATTCTTTAGCAGGGAGAATGGCAATCGAGCTTGAACCCTCCTGAATACATATCGGCTCCTTGACGGTATAAACATACCTGGGTTTATCCTGATCCGCCAGGCCTGCCTTTTCCAGCGCCTCGAGGAAATTAATCGCGCTGCCGTCTAATCCGGGGACCTCATTATTATCAATTTGAATATCAATATTATCTATCCCCAAACTGGATAAAGCCGCCATCAGATGCTCAATCGTCTGCACCTGAGCCTGATCATTGCCAATAGAAGAACGCCGGCTGAATTTAGGCGCCAGCAATAAAGATCCCACATCCGCCTTAATCCTGGGGGCTCCGGGAATATCCGTACGGATAAAAGTTACCCCGGAATCCGCCTCTGCCGGCTTGAATGTTACATTAGCCTGATTACCGGTGTGAATACCAACGCCCTTAAGCGTAACCTGATTAACAATCGTTTTCTGCTTTTCCATTTATTTATCCTTCGACTTTGCAAAACCTTAAGAATCCCGGGGACGGTTCTATTTTTTCTTTTAAAAAGGTGACAGTCACAAAGAGCGTGACAGTCACCTTTAAAAAACAGAACCGTCCCCTTTATTCCTTTAACCTTGCCTCAAGCTCCTCAATTTTTTTCTTTAATTCCTTAACCTGATTAAATAGTTTAGGTAAGTTTTGTGAGCTGGCATTAACTCTCTGGGTAGTCATAAAAGGCCTGGCCGGATAACCCGAAACCATCGTATCCGCCGGAACAGACTTAGCTACTCCGGATTGGCCCGTCACAATAGCGTTATCCCCAATCGTAATGTGCCCGACTAATCCCGCTTGGCCGCCTAAGGTTACATTATTGCCAATAATTGCGCTGCCGGCGATACCCACCTGAGCCACAATCAAAGAATTCTCACCGATAATCACATTATGGGCAATCTGCACCAGGTTATCAATTTTAGTGCCGCGGCCAATAACCGTTTTACCAAAACGCGCCCGGTCAATAGTCACATTGGCCCCAATCTCCACATCATCATTAATTTGGACTGTCCCCACTTGAGGAATTTTATGATGCGCCCCTTTAACCGTAACAAACCCAAACCCATCGGAACCAATCACCGCTCCGGAATGAATAATTACCCCTCTGCCGATTTCAATCCGTTCACGTATGGAAACATGCGGATAAATTAATGTCTGGCTGCCTATTTTTGTGTGATGGCCAATATAACAGCCGGCGTAAATTATTACATTATCCCCAATGGTGACATTATCCCCAATAACGCAATAAGCTCCGATGGTTACGCCTTTACCCAAAGTAACATTTTTACCCATAACCACAGTAAAATCTAAGCCGCTAGGATGCCCGGCATCAAGAGGCGTAAACATAGAAATAATTTTGATAAAAGCCAAAGAAGGGTTCTGGGTTAAAATAATCGGCTTAGCCGTTCCTTGCGCGCCGCTGGAGGTAATAACCGCTGAGGCGCGGGTTTTATCCATCAACGAGCTATACTTGGAATTAGCCAGAAAAGTAATGTCTCCATCAGATGCCTCTCTGATTCCGGAAGCTCCGGTAATCAAGGTATCCCCGTTACCGATAACCTTCCCGTCAATAAGCTTAGCTATTTCATTAAGGGTTTTTTGCATTTAATAAACGAATTTTAGAATCTCGGGGACGGTTCTCATAAGAGAACCGTCCCCTTTATTCACAGGAAAGGTGACTGTCACGCTTTTTGTGACTGTCACCTTTCTCACCTTTCTATTTTTACTTCTTCCCGCTGCCGCCGGCATTCAAAATGGCGATAATCTGACTGGTAATTTCCATGCTTTTGGTCTGATAAACCAATACCCGGTCATTAAACACCAGGGTATATCCTTCTTTCTCGGAATATTTCTTTACCGCGTCTTCGATATCTTTAAGGATTTCCTTCATTCTTTCATCCTGCTCTTTTTTTAAATCCGCCTGCTTCTGACGGTCATAATCCTGAAATTCTTTTACCTTGGACTGAAGCTCTGCGCCCTTGGCTTCTCTTTCTTTGTCATTAAGCAAACTCACTTTATCTTGAAAAGCTTTTAAATCCGCGACTTTTTTATCCCGCTCTCCGGTATAAACCTTTTCTTTATCACTTAAAGCTTTGTCATATCCTTTGGTTTTACTATATTCGCTAAAAGTGCGGCTTAAATCAATATAAGCGAACTTATCCGCGGCCTGCGCAATCCCTAAAAATAAACCTAAACTAAAAATTACCCCGCTTAAAACTACCGCTGTCTTTCTCATCTTTCCTCCTGTTCTTGGTTAATAATTTTAGAATCCCGGGAATCCCGGGGGCGGTTCTCCTAAGAGAACCGTCCCCGGGTTTTTTATTTTATTAAAATCCGTGGCTGGCACTGAAATGAAGCTCGCCCCCTTTTTTCCTGCTGGATTGCCCTGACTCAGGATCCATAGGAAAACCGTAATCCAGCATAATCGGGCCAATCGGGGTATTAATCCGCAAACCTATACCAACGCCGGATTTAAATCCTCCGGAGTTTAAGCCTCCATTACCGTCTTGAGAAGAAAATATATCCCCCAGTTTCTCCCAAACATTACCAACATCATAGAATGCCGCCACTTTCAAAAAACTAAATAACGGATAAGTATATTCAATATTGCCCACTATCATCGACGCGCCGCCCAAAGGATCCCCGTTTACGTCAACCGGGCCGACCCTTCTTTCCTTATAACCTCTAATCGTATAGGCGCCGCCGGCAAAGAACCTTTCACCAATCGGCATCTTTTCCGTACTGCTATAAGGCTGGGCCAGCCCTAATCTTCCTCTTACCTCAAGCACAGCGCCGCGCGGCATAGGGAAATAATGCGACGCCCGGCCAAAGAATTTCCAATAATTTTTGTCTCCTCCCAACGGCCCCCCGGCAAAATCAAACGCTCCGGTCAACAAGTTGCCTTTTCGAGCATCGAAAACATTATCTCTGGAATCATAGGTCAGGCTCGGAGAAATAACACTAACCAGGTAAGGGCTTTCTTGCGCCTCTTCATTTAAATCAACAGAAGAATTATCCGCCAGATTACTAATATCTATTTGATCTAAACGATAGATCAAATCACCTCTTAAATATTCAGATAACTCCTTGCCTAAACGCAAGTCGCCTCCGGTCACCGCCTCATCATAGGCATATCCTGAATCCGTGTCGCGGGTATGCGTACGGCGGTATAAATCAAACCCGAAAGAAACCGGATAATCAAACATCCAGGGCTCGGTAAAACTCAAATCAAAACCATTACTTAAGTTTCCGATGGAGGCGCGCGCCTTTAAGTTTTGCCCGGCGCCGGTAAAATAAGGCCAGTTCCTCCAATCAAAGTTTTTCTGCTCAATTTCCACAAAACCCACGAATTGATCAACAGTGCTGTAACCTCCGCCAAAACTAAAAGATCCGGTTTTAGTTTCTTTGACATCCACCACTAAGTTTTTTTTAGCCGGCTCACCCGTCTCTTCGGTATCGTAACTAACCTCTTCAAAATACCCTAAATTGGTCAGCCTTTCCTTGCTCCGGCGCAGCTTCTCCCCGTCGAATTTCTCTCCGGGATGGATCCGCATTTCCCTGCGAATTACCAAATCCTTAGTTTTAATATTACCTCGGATCTTAATTTTATCCACGTAAACAACCTGGTTTTCCGTAATCTCATAAGTTACGTCCACCCGCCCGCTATCGGTATTAACTAAGGTAGATTCCTGGACCTGCGCGGAAATATACCCCCGGTCAAAATACAGCCCCTGCATACTCATCACGTCTTTTTTCATCGACTCCTGGCTAAAAACTTTTCCAGGGACACAATCTGTCAGGATTTTTAAAATCTCTTTCTCCGTAACCTCCTGGTTGCCTTGCACGATAACCGAACCTACAAGGTACTTTTTGCCTTCAACAATTTTAATCGCCACCAGCAGCAAATAAGGTTTTTTAACATCCGGCTCAACCTCATAAGTTACAACCGCGTCCGTAAAACCTTCGCGCTGATAAAAAGATTTAATCCGCTCGCTATCCTCTTTGAGCACCTCGTCTTTTAAAACTCCGGCATTAAAGAACCAGGCGCGCTTAGTCTTAAGTAATTTTAAAATACGCCCGCTGGAAAAAGCCTGATTACCCTGGATACGAATATCTTTAATCCGCACTTTCTTGCCTTCAATCACGGTAAAAATAATATTCACCTTATTTAACTGGACATTCTCATCAACTTTATAGGAAATATCCGCCTGGCTATAACCCATTTTTTCATACATCTTTTTTAATATCTGCGCGTCTTCAGCCAAACTAGGATAGTCTAAGTATTGTGTTTCCCTGGATTTTAACTGCTGTTTCAATTTCTCATCTTTCATGGTGATCAGCTTAATCCCCGAGAAACTAATCTTATCGATAATCGGCCTTTCCACAACACTAATCAGGATTTTTAAGCCATCTTTATAATCTTGAGTGTCGATTTTAATATCGCTAAAAAAACCCAATAAATAAAGCCTTTTTAAATCATCGCTAATAATATTCTCCTGATAAGCGCTGCCGATACGCGTCTTCATCTTAGAAACTATAACATTAGAGCTGATAGCTTTATTACCCGTAACCTCTATGGCGGTGACATTTTTTAAAGCTGCCGGAGTAGTTTCAGATTCAACCGCTGTTTTTTGTTCAATCTGATCCTGCGGAATTTCTTCAGCCAGAACCAAAGAACTGCTATTAAAAAGAAACCAAACGGTTAGAAGTACAAAGATAGGTTTACGCATTTTAGTCATTATATAGGATTAAATTACTTAAATCAAATAATTATTGTAATGGGTCATTGCGCTCTTACTGTCATCCCCGCGAAAGCAGGGATCTAAATAAGGTGACTGTCACGCTTTTTGTGACTGTCACCTTATCCGGACAAAAGTGACAGCTTACATTCTAGTTTCTAGTGCAACAGATTTAGTAAATATTTCGTTAGGCGTATTCCAATTTAAAACTTTACGAGGCCTGTCATTAAGCATATCTTGGACCTCTTGAAGCTTATT
>Ga0247841_10007274_pt1 | contig 16528 bp, 14 predicted proteins | sample LaCruzMarch2015__2_FD_192410 | JGI IMG/M metagenome (GOLD analysis project Ga0247841, IMG submission 192410) | Freshwater microbial communities from meromictic Lake La Cruz, Castile-La Mancha, Spain - LaCruzMarch2015_18m | ecosystem: Environmental > Aquatic > Freshwater > Lake | place: Spain... | reverse complement strand
CCCATTATCAGGCTGGATTTGATCAGTCAAGAACACATAATCTTTTGGGTCAGAGACGTATAACCCTCGCTCACCTGTAGAAGTATAATCGGGTAAAGCTAAAATACCTGCACCATTGCTATCTGCTATAAATATATAAGAGGTTCCATCCCAAGAGAACACATAGGGGCAAGAGGAGCCCATGCACATAGACCCATAATACCCCCTAGCCAAAACAGTGATCTTGCCGCCTAAAACAAAATCGGAGGGGGTGCCAGTGATATCACACCCGCTGGCACACAAGGTCTTAGACCTGGTCTTATCGGCACAACCAGCCGAATTAGTAGAGGCATTGAGCAAAACCCACGAAGAGCCAGAATGATTATAAATGTACATCTGTTCGGCAGCATAACCGGGATTATAATGGCAACATTCCACCTCATAACCCTCCCAAGTGAAGTTTATGTTACTGGGGCTGGCAGGAGCGCCTGTGAATACAAATGACTGCATCTCCCACGCGGGAGTACCGGCTGGAGCGCTAGTGGTGAAGTCTGTATCGTCTGAGGAGTTCGCCTGGCCTATGTTGGCAGTCTGGTTTGTGCCGAGACTTCCTATCGCTGGCAGGTCTGTGGCGTGAGTGGTGTCATACATCTCAGACAATGTGAGAGGCGTTGAAGGGTCCAGGCTGACATCGATGTTGCCACAATCGGCGTCAACACAACAGACTTCTGCAGTGACATTGAAGAAATTGTTTTGGGTGATATTAGTTGTAATGGATGTGTTCTCTGGGTAAATGACAGTCATATATATGTTGGGCATGCCTACATTGACCCACGCATTTGGCAGCGTAGCATTGTTGCCCGCAAGGTCATAGCAAGTAGCGTTTGCAGTGTAATTCCCGTTGGCCATGCCTGTGACATTGTAGCACAGGTTCGTGCCGTTAGTCAGGTTGTCGTAGCCTGTCCCGCCTACATTGAAGGTGCAGTTGTCGAGAGCTTCACTAGCGTTGACGCAGACTGAGGTATAACTGACTGTGATAGTGTTGTTTATATCAGTCCAGTTCCAGTCGAGGCTGGGTGCAGTCACGTCGACACATACACTGCTGATACATGATACCCCGGCTTCGCAATCCCCGTCAACCGTGCATTCTACTATGCTCACGTTCCATTCAGAGGTTATGCTATTGACGGACATGTTTGATGTGAGGTTCGCGTAAGCGAAGAAGGTGTAGTTTGCGCTGGCGTTGTCCGTTGCGTTCACCCAGAAAGTGACATTTTGGCAGACGCTTGCGCTCAGGTTCACGGTCTGCGGGTTCGTGCCGTTCGTGTAGAAGGGGGTAGCTCCTTCAGTGGTGTTGACAAGGCCTTTGGCAGTGCTGCCAGCAGCCCCGCCTGTCGCCACTAAGGCATAATCAGTATAGAAAGTCCTGTGCTTCCCGGTCTCGTTCATGACACGAGTGTTGTAGTCTGAGAGATACTGTAAATGCTCGGCATCGTATGGATAATTCTCCCGAGAGGTGTTATAGGGATATGTAGACATTTCTACGAATGGCAATGGGGTCGGCTTCATGTATTCCTCGCCCATTGTGTTATGGTCTTTATCCCCCTTGAAGTAGCCCGTGGAGTAAAGGTAGTAATCCCTTTCCATGCCCGAAGCAAGCGGAATCTCACCGAACTGTACTAATATTTCATCGCCTGGGGACATAATCAAGTATTTGTCATCAGTGCTGTCGAGCAGGGGCAAGACGTCACCGTACCTAGTGAAATTGCCCACAACAGGAGCGTATTCATCTATACTGTTTGTGACACTGTAGTAATCAGGTGTGTCCGGGCCGCCAGCATTTTCTATCTTCTCCGCAGGCATTCCCTTGTAGCCCAACTGGGCGTAGTCTGGCTCTAATATAGATATGTTAAGTGGTGCGTCTTCGGAAGTGTCCACCGCTATATAATCTATGAGGACGCGCTGGAACTTGTGGATCCTTATTGTGAAGTTTGTGTGGCCATTGGCGTCGAACCAGTCTGTGATGTCCCATAACATCGTCCTGGGCTGGCCGTGAGCTGAGCCTATTTGTTCCGGTTCAGGTGCGTAGACCCAAGAGCCATTTGAAGCTACGACCTCAAAGTAAGGCAAGGCGACCATATAAAAAGGCTCGCCCTTGTGTTGCATGAGATAAGCATAACGGGCAGAGTAGTCATCGCTCAATGCCCAGTCCGAATAAGCATTGTATAACAGTTTTATCTGAGCCGCATTTGAAAGATTGCCCAGATCTACCGTTATATAGTCCCACTCTAGTTGTCCGAACCAATCTGTGTAAACCCTGTCCTCTTCCGATATCACACTTAGTATATCCGTCCCGTTTTCATCCCACGCAGCGACAGGTGCTTGAGGGTTCCTTACAGTGTGCAGGATGTAATCATCATACGGCTGGTCCGTCCAGTAGTCTATTCCAGTGAATACTGGCGAGTATATCTCGACACCCGGTTCGTGGTCAACTATGTAGAGCTTGGCCTCGTCCACATAGCTTATTTCGTTCTGGTCCTCTGCAATGCTTAGCATATAACTACCGTTGACAGGCTGCAGCTGGAACCCGTCGATTGCCATATAGTCCTTTTCCGACACAGGCTTGTAGCCATAGGGGATGTTGTAGGGATCAGGATTTGCTACACCGCCCGGAGTGTAAGTATTGCCGAAACCCAGACCGCCGGGGCCGTTTATGTCTGCTACGAACTCGTAGCCAGTTCCATTGTAGGTGTATAAGAAGGGGCATGAGGAATCGCCCCATGTCGGCAGGTAACCCCTGGCTAAAACAGTGATCTCACCGCCACTTACGAAGTCAGCTGGAGTACCAGCCACATCACAGCCGCTAGCGCAAACCGTTTTAGTCCTTGAGGTATCACCACAGCCACTAATTGATGCAGCCTCACTAAACAACTGAACCCATGAAGAAGTGGAATGTTTGTAGATATACATCTGCTCAAGCTCGACACCATTTGGACAACAGTTGCAGCCGCCAGCATACTCGTATCCTTCCCAAGTGAAGGAGATGTTATCAGGGCTGGCAGGGGCGCCTGTGAAGACAAAGGACTGTGTCTCCCAAGTGGGCTGTACCCCAAGTCCGCTGGTGCTCCACCTCGTATCCTCCGAAGAAGTGACATCGCCGATGTTCGCACTCCTGTCGTCACCAAGGCTTCCTATCGCTGGTAGGTCTGCAGCCTTTGTGTCATAGAACTCAGACAATGTAAGCGGGGTTGACGGGTCCAAGCTGACGTTTACATCGCCGCAGTCGGCCCCTGAGCAACAGGCTTCGACAGTCACGTTGAAGAATTTGTCGTGAGTGACATTGACGTTGCCTGTCGGATAGATGAGGGTGAGGTTTAGTGTTGCATCAGTCATCAAGCGCCACTCATCGCCGGGCGGGGTGGTGTTCCCGCGGTCTGGGGTACCAGAGGCAGATGACTGGTTAAAAAAGTATTCATACAGCCCTTCGTTCACCGATGCGGCTATAGCTAAAGATAGGCCTAAAAATAATGCTACAGCAAGCACCAATGCTACGACTTTGATCATCCTGAGATAGATGCGGATATTAAGGGGAACGGATATAAAAACTGTTTTATTGGGCGATTACGAGTAAGGGGCTTAGTCTTGAATTTAAGCAAATAAAGGCTACTTTTTTATCTTAACTTAACTTTTTTATCTTAACTTAATATACTTGATAACTTGATGTATATAGGGGGGATAACCCTTAGTTATAGGGGATGCCATACGGAATATCTGCATCTGAACCCCCTTCTTTTTTATAGGACAAACCATTATTAATCAGCATATCCTCAAGGGATAAAGATGAATCTAGAATCTATTATCACAGGCTTAAGGTCGTTCATCGGCTCGCTGAACCCAGTGCCAGTGCTTATTGTAATAGTTGTCTTAGTGCTGACTGTCTTCTTCTTGATGTCGCAGGGCGGGGGCCCCGTAAGCCCCGGGCAAGGGAACGTCACGCCCGGCGGGGCGGGGATGCTAACAATCTCTGAGTCTGAAGAAGAGCAGATAAAGGAGATATTAACGACAGATGCCAATTATTCCGAGCTTGTAGATATCGTAGGCGACACTGACAGTTTTGAGGTCACTGAAGCATATCCGCTCAAGCCGTTAGATGTAGTGACAGGCAGCACTTACCTTGAGGGAAAGCTTGAGAACTATGTGCAATACATCCCGTATCTGCAGAAGCTCGCGCTGAGCGACAATACTGAGATAATCAGGCTCGACAAATCGCAGGGCAAAGAGCGGGCGACCCTTTACTCGATAATGGACAGGGTAGTGGGGAAGAGCCTTTTGCTCATACTACTGATAGATATAGATATAGAAGCTGAATTTACAGGTTTATAAAAATATACGAGTTTATACCAAGTGCAAAAGGAGACAAAATGAAACTGTTGGTGGCGGGCATGGTTGCCCTACTTGCGATGGCTGGCTGCGGCAGCGCAATACTAGGCAGCATAGACGTGGACATTCATGACATGGGGATTTACCTCCCGGGATTCTCGGTGAACAACAACGTCCCGATGACTATTAACTATATCAACGCGATCCCATATTCATCTAACGAGTACCCAAGTGGGAGTGAGAATACCTTTGCATATGTTTTTACAAGGAATGACCTTGACTGGGCTCCCGGCGGAGCCGCAAATACCGCCGCTTATTACGCGAATTTCAATTACGAAAAGACTGACGGAATCTTTATAGACCCTCTCTATCGTGTCAATTCCCCCACTACATACATAAAAACTCAGCCAACCGGGAATAGATTGTTCTTCCGCACTGGCCTATTTGACTTCTCTGCAAGTACGAAGATATTCGCAGTGCTCATGCCAAGAGGTCAAAACGCACAGCGGAACTGTATAGTCAACGCGACAATGGACCCCAATACCTACAACTTATCAAATATAGTCAAGGAGAACACAAAGACATACTTTACCATTAGTGGCGTATCAAGGCCCGCCGGTACGGAACCCTTTGATAGTCTAGCATGCATGGGCTTTACAGATTCGGACGGCAATGTGCTGGATTATGTGGTGTTCAAGCTAGGGGAAGTCCAAGACTATCTGACGCTCCCCGCATCCTAAAATGAAAACAAAGGCAGCCCTGGTGTGGGTTTTGGTTGTGATGGCTGCGGTGCCGATTGCCGACGGTCTGCTGGTCGACTACCGGATAGACCTAAAGTTCACGATGGTGTCTGTGCCGGCTTTTGCATCCCGCCTCTGGGACCCTGCAGGAGAAGCCAGCATGGGGCCAACCAAGTACGCTTCGATTATGACAGGAGTAATGAGCGACGAGGTACTATTCTATTTCGTGCCAGGCACCAGCACTTGCACTGCTGCGGATTTTGAAGACCGCCCGCAGGACCCGGGCGACGCCACAATATATGAAAGGACAACCTCCCAGGGTTATCTTGACGGGAGAACTTCAGTGGCATGGGTGCTGAACGGCCCTTCACTTGACATCTTCCCGGCAAAGCTCTGCATGAGGATAACGCCCAAGTCAGACACGACAGGCAGGAAATTGTGCAATCTCTATGCTGAAAAAAGGAATTATAATTACTATTTAGAGTTGCATCTAGATCGCAACTCAGTGATAATACCGCCGGGCCAGGCTGACAACGTAGATTACACGTGGGTCTGGACTAATCCCTATTGCGGATGGCTTCAGACAGAGATGTGGTTCCCGTCAGCGCAAGGCCTCATAGGCATAGACTCACCTGACCTGTATTACACTCTTGGGACCGCAGGAGCAGGCCTGGTAGAATAAGGTTATACAGCCCCATCAGGATGAGCGTGATTCAAAAAGCGGCGTTTTCGGGGATCATATTAATCGCCCTGATAGCGCAAGTGTCCGGGATGACCCTGACACATGGTGAGACCGTGATAGAAGTCGAAGACGTAGTTGTATATTCCCCTAGCAATGAGGAGCTTTCACATTATAACGGGCAGATCGGCATATTGTACCCAAGCATGGAGTTCACTGAAGTGGGGTTCAACTACATCGCCGCAGAGGATTCGCAATGCCGCGCATATTCGTCGGGCAGCATAGACCCAAATTTCCAGTACCAGATATGCTTTTCGAACACATCTTCGGAAGACCTTTCCCGGGCAGATTGCGATATCATAGTCCCGTTTGGCCCGGACGAGGATGAGCTTTCTGCTTATGACGAACAGATCTGCATGGTAAAACCGTCGATGGCGTTTACCAAAGTAGGCTTCAACTACGCTGCGGACTGTTGGGAATTTAATAGCTTTGGTATAGAAGACGCTGTTTTCCAGAGGCAGATCTGTGCGAGCTACACAAACACCACGCAAAGCTCGTTGTTGGACGCAGAGGTGATAATCCCGTTCAGCCCGTCAAACGAACAGCTTGGCCAGTATGCAGGCCAGGTCCTCATTAGATACCCGACGATGGAGTTCACCCAAGTAGGCTTCAATTATGTGGCCAGCTGCTGGAAGTTCACGTCTTCAGGATATGTAGACCCAAAACTACAGCGGCAGATATGCTTTGATGCTGAGGGGTTAGGTATTTGCGGCAATGGGGTATTAGATGAATCTGAGCAGTGCGATCCAAGCGTGGACGAGACAAGATGCCCCGGCCTGTGCGGGCCTATAGATGCCCCCGACGGCTGCATGTGCAGGTCAGTCAGCGGCTGCCAGCTCTTCGGCGACTGGGATACTGCGACAATTGATGACGGGTCCTGTGACGTTAACATAGCTGATGGCCCTTCCCCGCAGAACACGACTTGTGTCCGGGATTCTAATAATGACGGTGTCTTTGACCAACAGTGCGACAAAACGAACAACAGGGTCGTCAACCTGACGACTATAATAGATTTGGACTACAAGCCATGAACCAAAACAGTTTTTTGGCAGATATAGAGACCAGAAGGGGCGCAATAACATTAGCCTTATCAGTATTATCCCTAATAGCTTTTTCCGGAGCTGCCACATGGTACCCGTCATGCGACGGCGGGACTACCTGCGCCTCATGCACAGGGGGCCAAGTGTGCCAGGGAGGTACGTGCTGTGACATTGCCGCTGACGCCTCAATTTGTGCCGCCCTTAGCTGCCCGGCCAGCACGTCAAAATGCGAGAGCGTATGCGCAATTTGCGGCGGGGTGCCAACATGCGCCAACATCAGGTATTACAAGGAGTGTAGCACCGGGGCATGCATCTCTCGTTACAGGACATGTACGGGAGCTGCCAAGTGTACGAGCCAGATAAGCTCCTGCAGCCTTGATGAAGACTGCACCCACAAGGCATGCAACTTTGTCCAAAACCTGTGTGAGTTAAAATTAGATTTCAGCTCAGGGTTCCCTGATGAATGCACGACGAGTTCAGAATGCGTCTCCACAGACGGCGTGTGCGGCCAGGCTGAAAAGACATATTATGCCACCGAGATATTCCCAGCGGGCGACTATTGCCTTTCGGGGACGCAAATCCCCATATACCCCTTAAGCCCGCCGGTGGGCGGGGTTTCCGCTTGGGACTGCATAGGATCTGAGGGGGGCGCCATTGCCAACTGTAATGCTACCCGTGTTGAAGGGCCAGTCGAGGGCTCATGCGGCGCGCAGGCTGACTTCTGCGCTGCGGGCGACTTCTGGGACCTTCTGGACAATGACACCCACTCCTTATGGCAGTGCAACGGCACCGGCGAAGCCCCGGATTCATTGGTATGTAATTACCCGAAGTCGCTATCGATAGACGGCGTTTGTGGCTTTGCGAACCTCACATGTGATGCGGGTATAATTGTGGATCTCCCAGACAACTCCACCCATTATCTGTGGAGCTGCACTGGCATAAATGGCGGCCTGACTGATAACTGCAACTTGTCAATAAATGTGAAGATTTGCGGCAACGGTGAGCTAAATGCGGGCGAACACTGCGACAACGGCGATTCAAGTGGCCAGGGACAGTGCCCGGCGACATACACCTGCGACATGAAGAACGTTTCAGAGGGGGATGTGGATGACGATGCGTGCGTCTGCGACCCAAATGAGCCTCCTGCTGCGGTGCCAAATTGCGATGATAGTGTGAACCTGTTCCTTGACGGGAAGTGGAGTATCTATTGTTGTGGTGTCCCGGATTGGGTATGCCCTGAAGATTTCCAGGCAGGACCAAATGCATGGCAAGTGGAGTGCACAATATCAGACCCTGACTGCAATGACATCGAGGACTGCACAAATGGATTTGATGACGACGGGGATGGGGATGTCGATTGCAATGACTCGAGTTGCTGCGGGGATCCTGCCTGTAAAGAGACATTACCACTAGCGAAGGGGGGTAGTGAAAACGAAGGCGCATACAACTATGCATGCTGTAATAACGGCCAGAACGAAGATGCTGATTATTACACCGATGCGCTTGCAAACCAAGTCCCAAAAACTGACAAGCTTGACGATCAATGTGTAGTATTCAACGGAAAGTTCAACAGCCATAACGAGGTAGGCGACCAGGCCACCTTCCCTGTCAATTTCACTGATTTGAGTTCGGGTGCTCCCGCCCTAAATGATGTGAAGTGGCATTTCACTATGGACTCATTCTCCAGCGGTTGCGGGTCTGCCCCAGCTTTCAGCCCGTCGTTGCCACAGATTATAAACTTTGTATTTGGTGATGTGAGATGGATAACAGATATGATATTGTCCACATCACCTGCCAGCAGCTGCCAAGTCTTACTGATAGCTGAGACTATGGCCAACACCCCGCAGAATAAGTCGATACCGGGCGTCTATACACTATATGGCTCGAGTTATGCCTCGACGACGACACCTGCAAAGGTCTTGGAGATACCTGCGATAATCTACCCGACGAACATCTATTCATCGAACGCCGCGGATGCGCAAAGCGTCTTGGACTCAGCCAGCGTCACCGTCAGCTCGCTGCAGGCGGCTTGCGCGGCATCCTGTCCCAGCGGCGCCCAAAAAAAGCTTTCGGAAGCCCTTGTGCATCTGGATGCAGCCGAGTATTTCATGGGCGGGTGCAGGGCAGACGGCGACAAGGCATGCCAGCTGTCGCAGTACTACTCATCCAGGGCAAAGCAGCTTGCGACTGAAGGCCTAGCGGCCTGAGCTTGTGATGACTGTGGTAGGGGCCTTATTTCTGAGGGTATTAAGCTAAGCATCTATAGTTATGATTTTAGTGCCCGAGAGGAAGCAAGAACTACAATGTGCATCACTATAGATCTGGCAATATGTCGGGAAGCCCTGTGGCTGCATGGACATGCATGTATAGCCAGAAGAGGTTTCATAAGAGTTCTGGCAGGCACCGGAATCTGGAACATCACCGCAGTTGGTTACTGCATTAGTGCCGCAAGTGCCGCAACCACTGGTAGTTCGGCACCAACAATCACACCAGCTACTACCTATACAATCCATATTGGCTATTTCGTCATACCCGGTACACGTAGTGGCACATGTTCCTGCGCAGTCCTCATCAACAGTGCAAGAGCTAGAGAAAACTTTAAATTCAATGGTAAAGCATGGCGATGCCATTAAGCCCAGGTCGCCCCCGGAGCCTCGGGAACCGTTATCTGTGAAGAAGAACTCGTTGAGGCCGTTGGTCTCGTTGCCACCGGATGCTAACACATAGGACTCATCAATGGGGCCAGCGACGCCGAAGGTCGCCAGGTCAAGGAGCTTTGTGATATCGGGTTGGCTGGCAGAAGCTAAGGATAATATTAGAATTAAGGTCAAACTAGTTGAGACCCCCAGAGCGGGTTCCTTGTTAAGCATTTGTGGAAGGATTATTGAAGAGGGGATAAAAAATAAGGAGTGACTAAATGCAATTGTCAGAGATTGTTTACAGTTATGATCTTTGTGCCGGCGAGGAAACAAGCAACGTCGCATACTTGGCAATTACCAAGGCAATGTGGCGGGAAGATCCCGTCGTCTAACCATATGCAAGAGATGTTTACAGGCGGTTCAAAACAAATCGTATCAGTGTAGTAAGAGTCCTCACACGCGCCCTGGGTAGTGGGGTTTGTGAGCTCACAAAGCCCGTAATCGGCGGTTCCAAGATAAGTTGACCCGCATGTTGCCATTAGGCCCAGGTCATCACCTGGCCCCACGGGGTGAAAGAAGAACTCATTGAGGCCATTGGTCTCGTTGCCACCGGACCCTAACACAGAGGACTCAACAAAGGGACTCGCAAAGCCGAAGGTCGCCAGGTCAAGGAGCTGGGCGATATCGGGTTGGCTGGCGGAGGCTAAGGATATTATTAAAGACATGACTATTATGCTTTGCAACCCCCAAGTGATTGTTTTCATAAGCATTTGTAAAGGTATTATTGATAGAAAGATAAAAAAGATGGTGAGGCTAACAGCCGGTTTAGAAATTGTCTACTGTTATTATTTTTGTGCCTGCGAGGAAACAAGGAGTACAAGCGTAACCGCTGGTACAAAAAGATGGCGTGCCGTCTGGCACTACCCATAAACATGATTGATCACCGGTTGTATAAGAACCCTGACAGGTGGTAGAATCAGATAGAAGAGAGCAGAATTCCACTGCATTACTGCCACATGTAAAACAACCGCCAGTATTCTGGCACCAACAGTCACACAAGTTACTTATGGGGCAGTAGCTATAGATCACTTGGTCATACGCTGCACAAGTGGTGGCACACGTTCCTGCACAGTCCTCATCGAGAATGCATGTGCTAGGGGTCCAAATTTCAACTTCGAGGCATGGAGCTACTGTTAGGCCCAAGTCGCCCCCAGAGCCTCGGGAACTATTATCTCTGAAGAAGAACTCGTTGAGGCCGTTGGTTTCGTTGGAGGATCCCAATGTAGAGAACTCGTCGGCAAGTGGGGTCGTAATGCCGAAGGTCGCTAAGTCGAGGAGCTGGGCGATATCTTTGTATGGGCTTCCGGCGATGGCAAAAGAGAGGATTAGAAGTAAAGTCATGCTAGTCAACAACCACCCAGTAGTTTTGTTCATACGTACTTGTGAAAATGTTATTGATAGAAAGATAAAAAAGATGGCGAGGCTAACTGCCAGTATCAGAAACGCCTACTGTTATTATTTTGGTGCCCTGGAGGAAACAAACTGGGGGGGTGCAAACAACAGTGGCAAAGCAAAAGGGATCCCCATATGCTGGAGTCCACCACATGCACGATTGGCCACCGGCTTGATATGAGTCCTGGCAAGTCCCAGAGTCTAAGACGGAGTCACAGTCGGCCACCACATTACTGCCGCAGGTACTGCAACCGCTGGTATTCGCGCACCAGCATTCACACAGGTCGCCGACAGTGCCATTGACGGGGCACTGCTGGAGGACTTTTACTTCATACCCTGCACAAGCAGCATTACAAGTATCATTACAGAGATACGCGATGTGGCACGTGTGAGCGATATAGAAGTCGTCTTGAAAACACTGTGCCGCCATTAAGCCCAGGTCGCCACCTGAGCCTCTGGGGGTCGTCCCATTATCTGTGAAGAAGAACTCGTTGAGGCCCCCAGTCTCGTTGCCATCAGATTCCGAAGAGGAAACCCTAGTAGCGGAAAGGTTCACCCTGCCGAAGGTCGCCAGGTCAAGGAGCCTGGCGATATCTTTTGAAGGGCTTTCAGCGGCGGCTAAGAATATTAATATAAACAGAGCCAGGCAAGTCTGGAAACATCTTGCAGTTTCTTTCTTAAGCATTTTGTGACTTTCTGAGATATTTGGTTAGCCTATTATTGAGAAGAAGATAAAAAAGATGGTGAGGCTAACAACCGGTTTAGAAATTGCCTACGGTTATGATTTTGGTGCCGGCGAGGAAACAGGAGAAACAAATTTGCCCGCTGGGATGACATAAACTTGTGTCTGCATACCACGCACAAGACCCCATCAGGCTAGGCATATAAGAGTTCTGGCATGTGCCACTGCTACCCGCGAGTTCACACATGTCAACTGCATTTGAACCGCATGTGCCACATCCGCTTAGGGACTCACACCAACAGTCACACTTGTTCCCACTGCAAGACATTATGTCATAATTTGCATAACCTGAACAGGCAGCAGAACATACAGCATCACAGTCACTTTCGAGAATACATGTGCCGGTACCATAAATGGATTCAACTATGCATGGAGCCACAGTTATACCCATATCACCGTCCTCACCGCGCTGAAAGAAGAACTCGTTGAGGCCCCCAGTCTCGTTGCCATCAGATTCCAAAGAGGAAACCCGGGTAGCGGAAAGGTTCACCCTGCCGAAGGTCGCCAGGTCAAGGAGCCTGGAGATATCTTTGGATGGGCTTTCAGCGGCGGCTAAGAATATCAATATAAACAGAGCCAGGCAAGTCTGGAAACATCTTGCGGTTTCTTTCTTAAGCATTTTGTGAAAGTGTTTTGAAAGGAATAAGTTTTACACCCCATAATTACAATCGAACTGATTTAAATCTTCCTATTCAGAAACTTAAGCATGGTTTCTGCGACAGCACTCTGCCATGGCGCAGCCACTATCGTCAATGCAATAGCCACCGGCAAGGGGGCAGCATTCGGCATAGGGCTTGAGGCTAAGGTAACGGTCGAGCTTAAGGAGGGGGGCGGAGTGATTGCCCTTGACGTGAAAGAACCTAAATTAGTAGAAACCTGCGTGAAGAACGTCTTCAAGCTGTTCCCGTACAAATACGGCGCCGAGATAAAGGTCGAGTCGAGTATACCCGTCGCCCGCGGATTGAAGAGCTCCAGTGCTGTGGCGAATGCTGCTGTCCTAGCGGCTTTTGGCGCTCTCGCAAAGAGGCACGGCAGCATCAAGATGATGCGGCTTGACAAAGAGTTTTCAAAGCAGCAGTTGTTTATAGGCAGGGATGAGGTCAAGGACGAGACCGTACTGGACATAAGCGTGAGGTCTGCAAAAGAAGCCGGCGTTACCATAACTGGTGCACTTGACGATGCAGCCGCGTGCTACTTTGGCGGGTTCGTGGTGACTGACAACACGGGAAACAAGATAATGCGAAGAGGGGAAATGGAAAAGCTCTCTGCAGTCGTCTGGGTGCCTGATGAGAAGGCGTATACAAAAGACGTCGATGTAGAAGCGACCAAGGCATTCAGCAGAGAGGTGGATGCTGCCTGGGACCTTGCCCTGAGGGGGGACATCTATACAGCTATGACACTTAATGGGATGATATATTCCGAGGCATTGTGGGGCAGCAATGCTAAGGGCAAAGCTGAAGACAAGACTCAAAGCAGTAAACAGAAGACTGAAGACAGTAAACGCGAGGGTTCCGAAGACAAGACTCAAGACTGTAGACTCAAGACCTCCGAAGCCGCCTCTATCGCAATGAAGGCTGGTGCAGTGGCTGCAGGATTATCCGGCAAGGGGCCTGCAGTAGTGGCTATTACCAAGAGCGACCCGGATAGGATCCTGAACGCCTGGCAAAAGCTCGGCGGGAGGCTGATCGAGACCTCGGTGAGCAATGCAAAAGCATGTATCGTTGCGTAAGTGAAAGCGTGTAGGGTCGCATAAGTGGTTTTACGGTTTGAGGGTGTTGCAATGGAAAACCGTGAAAACTTGTGCCCGAATGTCGCAAAGCGACATTGGGCGCAGGTTCGCTCTCGCGGCGAACCTCGCGCGCTTTTGGGCGCGCATGTTTTTATTACATATAACATTAATTTAGGGCTTGTGGGTTATAATGGGGATAGATTAAAACACTACAAAATCAGGATAATTTAAAATAAATAATTGATTCATAGAAAATGGCTGAAGAAAACATTGCGCCGGCTGTACCGGTTGAAAAGAAGGCTGTTAAGAAAACGACTAAGGTTCCGAAGGCTATGAGCAAACCTGTGAAGAAGAGCGCGCCGTGCTGTGACCAGACCATGCTATTTGTTATGATAGCAGTAATAGCCGTTGTTGCGATAATACTTGCATATTTCCTGATGAGCGGAAAGCCCAGTGGCGGGGATGCAAAACCCGCGGGTTCTGTTAAGATGTCTGAGATAAGTGCTAAGATGGCGACTTCTATGAAAACCCTGTCACAGGTCACCATTGACGGCAGCGCTGACATCACGATGTCTGCGTCGGGCGAACAGCAGACTTTGACTATGGCAGTAGATTTTGATGCTGCTTATGACCTGCCCGGAAAAAAGGGCAAGACTATAAGCACTATGACTATGCCGGGAGTATCCCAGTCGGGCGCAGGCAAGTCAGAAGTATATATGATGGGCAACACCATGTATATGGGGAGTGTTGACTCTTACGGCGGGGAGATGATGTGGATAAAGCAAGCTGCTGAAGAAGACATTGTCTCTGCTAAGATGATGAATAGCACAATAGGGATGCTGAACGCCTTTGAAGGAACGTACCTGGGAACAGAGACTGTAAACGGTGAACAGGCTGACAAGATGGCAGTGACACCGAATATACGAACATTGATAAGCACTGTTGTAGAAAGCCAATACGGCGACCTTGAGGCTATGGGCGTTGACGCAACGCAGATGGAAGAAGCTATAAGCCTTATAGAGAACTCGGTGAAACAGACGGATGTGGTCATCTGGTTCTCCAAAGAGACCTCACTTCCGCTCAAGGCAGAGGGTGGCATAACACTTGAGATGGATATCGGCACACTGACTGGAACTCCGGGGGTGGGTGGCGGCATACAAATGCAGATAGACTTCCTGGTAAATGCAGATTACACGACTCCAGTAAGCATATCCTTGCCTGCCGAAGCGCTGAATGCGACAGACCTGGCTGACGTGTATAGCCCAGTATGCGGCGACGGCTATTGCGACTACGACGAAGATGAGGACATATGCCCAGAGGATTGCCAGACAGGGGCCTGTGTGGACATGTGTGGCGATGGGAACTGCGACGAAGTAGTATGCCTCGCTGCAGGATGCCCGTGCGCTGAGACGCCTGAGGGCTGCCCGGAAGACTGTGCATAGCTGCAATATAAATAGGACAAACCGTATATAATACGATATGGCAAACAGGAGACCGATAGAGGGGCGAAACTCCGGCGGAAAGGGAGGAGCTCTTGCAGTGCTGGCAGTAGTTGTCTTAATTGCGGTGCTCGCGTATCTCATGTTCATGCAGCCCCAAGCCCCGCAGGTGTCAGAGGCTGGAAAGCTCCTTGCACAATCGCAAGTGGCCTTAAAGGGCGTTGTGAAGGAGAGCTTCACGTATGAGGGCACTGTTGCCATAGATTCTGAAGGCGGCGTTTCCATCAAGCTCCCGGTCTCCGGCGAAGGCAAGATAGACACAGTCAACGAGCGGATGTATTTTAAGATAAATATGGAGAGCCCCCAAGTGAACTCAGTCTCTGAACAGGGCGGGACAGTATTTGAGACGTATACTGTAGGGACTACTGTGTATATGAACTACGCAGACACCTGGGCAAAGTATAGCGGATACGACAAGCTGTGGGAAGGGTCCGAGTTCTCCAAGAAGCTCGTGGACTTCTCGACAAGCTTTGAGTCAAAGGTCACTAAGAAAGAAAAGGTCAATGGCAAGGACACGATAAAAGTAACTATAAACCCGACACTTGAGCAGATGGCAAATGAATTGGCAGACATCGCACCGGGGCTCTCTGAAAGCATGGGAGTCAGCAGCTTTGAAGGTGTTGAAAAGGACGTCAAAAGCATTGTCATGGATGTCTGGATAGACCAAACCACGTTCTTGCCTGTCAAGGTCGGCATCGATATAAAGGTACAAACCCAAAGCCTCAATCCAGCAGGAAGCGGCGTTGTCAACACGGCCATTGTGCTGTCTGGAACGGCAAGCTTCGATTATGATACGCCCTTCAATATAGTCCTGCCAAGTGCCGCAAAAGATGCGATTGAGATCTCCTAACTACTGCTCACTGCTCACGGGGGCGTCAGGTTTTATATACTCCTTATAGAAAGTAGGTGGCGAAATGGCAATCGATGAACGGATTAAGAGGATAGCTGAAGTCAGCGGGCTCAAAGAGGACGAAGTCAAGAAGACCATAGAGAAGAAGAAGGAAGACGCAGCTGGGCTGCTGACTGACCACGGCGCGATATATGCACTGGAGAAGGAGTATGGTATTAACGCTGAGGACTCGACAAAGGTAGACTACAAGAAGATAGGCACTCTTAAGAAGGATATGAGCAACGCCAACGTCATAGGCGTCATAAAGGACATCAGGCCCGTTAAGAAATTCGCCACAGAAAAGAGGTCCGGGCAGTTCGCAAGGCTTAGCCTCGCTGATTCAACTGGCGAGGTCAATGTGGTCCTCTGGGACAAGACTGCGGAAATAGTGAATACTGATAAGATAAAGCTAGGTTCTATAGTCGCAATAAGGAACGGTTATACGAAAGAGGCACTTGACAAGAGGCCAGAAGTGCATGTCGGGAACCTATCAAGGATATTGATAGACCCCAAGAACATAGACCCTGAGCTGCTTAAGGGACTCCCAAAGGTCAGCGAGGGCGGGCTAATGAAAATAGCGGAGCTTAAGGAGAATGAAACTTCGTCTACCCAAGGAAGGGTCTTATATTTATACCCAAAGTCGGACTTCGCGCGCGCCGACGGGACAAAGGGATACCGGTCGAGCATGATCATAGAGGAT
>Ga0247841_10007273_pt1 | contig 16530 bp, 17 predicted proteins | sample LaCruzMarch2015__2_FD_192410 | JGI IMG/M metagenome (GOLD analysis project Ga0247841, IMG submission 192410) | Freshwater microbial communities from meromictic Lake La Cruz, Castile-La Mancha, Spain - LaCruzMarch2015_18m | ecosystem: Environmental > Aquatic > Freshwater > Lake | place: Spain... | reverse complement strand
AGTTATAATTACATTCCCGCTGTTCGGAGGATAACCATAATAAGAGGAAAAATCAATCCCCATATTTATTATATCGGCAATAGAATTAGTTAATCTTACAGTTCCGCCCGAAACAGCACCATAGTCCCCTTCCCCTCCACGAGATATTACTGAATCCAAAGTTGAATTAGAAATGTTTACATCTCCACCACTACCCCCACTAATCATCCCCCAACCACCCAGGCTTTCAACAGAATCAAAATTTGAATTAAAAATAACAACATTCCCGCAAGAACCCCCAGAAGACCCCATATCCTCAGTATTACCCCCATTTACAAAAATTGAAATAAAATTAGAATCAGAAACATAAGCTGCTCCACCAGCACCGCCATGCCCACTTGAACCATTTCCACCCATTAATGAAATTAATCCTGACACATAAGAATAGGTACTAGTTAAATTTCCTGCACTACCCCCACTAAGCCCAGGACCACCATCGGAATTAATATCCCTTGACACTCTTGAACCAAATATATTTATTATTCCTCCAGCACCGCCCGCACCCCAAGAAGTACCATCGGTCCCATCAGAATTAATTGAATAAACATTTGAATCTGTTAAAGTCACTGTCCCTCCAGATCCTCCTCCATTTCCTCCTGAATTATTTATTGTTGTTAGAACAACAGAACGAACAGAATTAAAATCTCCACCCCTACATTGTGAAGGATACGCAGTGCAAGTATAATTCGAATTATCATTCCCCCCTTTTAATAATACTTGATTAACATTAGAATCTATTATTGTAACCGATCCCCCATTACCAGGCGCCATAGCAACAATATCTCCGCGTATTTGCTAACTGATTAGTCTATTTTTGCTTATTTTGTTCATTAGATAGCTTTAAACGCTTATTGTAGCTACAATATAGCTACATGAAAGCTATAGCAAAAAGACCGATTTCCATGCAAATGGAAGGTTTTGAAATTGTGGAAAAGGTTGCCGAATCCAGCGGCAACAGCGGACGAATATACGTTCCAAAAAAATGGATTGGAAAAAAAGTACGAGCGGTGTTGATTCAATGAGCTCGTTCGCTGTCTACAAACGATTAGAACAACTTGAAACAGAAAATATTGAATTAAAAAAACAACTTCTAGCTGCATTAAAAAAGATTGCAGAATTAGAACAGCGATTGCTTGCGTATGAGAATGCTCATACGCCTCCGAGCAAACAGCGGTTTAAAAAAAATCCTCCAACCGAACCGAAAGGAAAACTCGGAGCAAAAGTGGGTCATGAAAAATGGGAAAGAGAACAACCAACACCAACCGAAACAATAGAACACACAGAAACCCATTGCCCAAAATGCAATCATCAACTCGACAAACCGCTCAAGGTTGTTAGAAAAATTGTTGAAGATATTCCAGAACCAACACCAGTCATTGTAACTGAACATTTAATTTCACATTACAAATGCAAACATTGCGGAAAAAACATTGTTCCAAAAGTAAAACTGCCTCAAGGCAGTTTCGGATACAACCTACAAACAGAAATCGCATTACTAAATGTTGATTCACGTTTACCGTTAAGAAAAATAAAATCAATTCTCAAAAGAACCCACAACCTTGAAATCACTGACGCGCACATCTACAAAATGCTACATACAATGAGTAACAAACTATCTTGTGAATATGAAAAAAATATTCAATTAATCCGCGCAAGCCCATTCGTTCACGCAGACGAAACAGGAATGAGCGTCGATGGAAAAAATTATTATTTGTGGGTTTTCACAAACGGGGTAACAACAATTTTTACAATAACAAAAACTCGTTCTAAAAAAACGATTAACGAAATTCTTGGAGAAAATTATTCAGGAATAATTATTTGCGATGGATGGAGCGCATACCCCAACTACACACCCCACATCCAACGATGCTGGGCGCACATTTTGCGTGAAGCAAAATATTTAGCTAAAGACTTTCCATTGTTCAAAACATTTTATGAACGATTATGCAAAATGTTTGCACAAATAAAAAAATTGTTACAACAACCAATCAAAAAAAGAAAATCGGCGCACGATTTACTCTTTGAACAATTAACTAAATTGTTGGATTGCATGGAATCACACAAAGAATACAAAAAACTCGCAACAAAAATTAGAAACGGTGGCAAACATTGGTTCACATGTCTATTACATCCAAACATTCAACCCACAAACAACCTCGCTGAACAAACGATTCGTGAACCAATCATTCGCAGAAAAATATTTGGTTGCCTGGACAACCAAAAAGGCGCCCAAACATTCAGCATCAACACAAGCCTAATAACGACCTGGAAACAACAAAAACTCGACCTATTTCAAACAATCAAACAAAACCTACAAAACGGTTAGCAAATACTTTTTTGGGTTGTTTTCACCAAAAGTTGATTTTTTAAAGAGTTAATGCATATACAGTAATAATAACAAGGCAGGTTTTTCCTTGTAGTGGTGGTATCATGAACATGAAACAAGAACTGGACGAACTAAAATACCAGTACGACAAAGCTATTAGAGTTAAAGAAAATTTACTCAAGAACATGGAACGAAGAAAAAAACTTAATTTGCTTGGATCTGATGAAGAAGACTCTCTCAAAGATGATATTGCAGAGGCTACAAGACAAGCTGATGATTTAAAGAAACAAATGCGTTCACTTGAATCAAGATTTGCAAGAGCAAGAACTATTGCTGAAACAAACGAAAGCGCACCTTGGGACAAAAACTAATTAATTAAGATTATTTTCGTTTCAGCCTTTTTGGCTGATTCATTTTTAACAACTTTCAACTTGGGTTAAGTATGCAATCTAAATTTTTTAAAAAAGAAGGGGATCACACAATCAAATGTCTTGCTTGTAGACATTATTGTGTAATTTCAACGAATGGATTTGGTTTGTGCGGGGCAAGAAAAAATACTGCAAATAAATTAGAACTAATTACTTATTCAAAACCTTGTTCGTTAGCACTTGATCCAATTGAAAAAAAACCGCTGTATCATTTTCTCCCAGGAAGCGAAACAATGAGCATTGGTTTTTTTGGATGTAATTTTAAATGCGATTTTTGTCAAAACTTTGATATTTCTTTTACAAGAGGAGCTGCTGCAGAAAAAGCCCTTATTGAATCCGAAGAAGTGTCTCCCCAAAAATTAATTGATGTTGCACTTAAAAGAAAAGCAAAAAGTATTGCAATTACTTATAACGAACCTGCGATTAGTGTGGAATATAATTTAGAGGCATTCAAACTAGCCCATGAAAATAAACTTAACACTGTTTATGTGAGTAATGGATATGTAAGTGAGGAACAAATTAAATCTTTAATAAAAAAAGAAACTAAACTTGATGCAATTAATATTGATCTTAAATCATTTAATGATAATTTTTACAAAACTACTTGCGGAGGGGGGCTTGAAAGTGTTCTTGATTGTATTAAATCATTTCACAAAAAAGGAATTCACCTTGAACTAACTACTCTTGTCATCCCTGGAAAAAATGACTCTATAGAGGAATTAAATCAAATTGCCAAATTTATTTATAACTTAGATAAAAATATTCCTTGGCATGTAAGTGCTTTTTTTCCAATGCATAAAATGACTAATATTTCTCCAACAAGTACAAATGAAATTGCAAGTACCGTAAAAATTGGAAAAGAGAACGGACTTAATTTTGTTTACGGTGGAAACTTACACACAAGCGAATTTAATCACACATTATGCCCAAACTGCAATAATATCTTAATCAAAAGAGAAGGGTACAATTGTGAACTAATTGGACTCGAAAAAAACAAATGTAATAAATGTAAAACAATAATTCCCGGAGTTTTTTAAATGGATGAAAAAAATGTTCGTGAACCAGTTCACGCAGGTTCATTTTACCCAGCGGATAAAGATGTTCTTACCGGGCTTGTTGAAGAGTTTTTGGATGAAGCCAAAGTTAAACCTCTAAAAGGAAAGAAACTAAAAGCCCTAATTGTTCCTCACGCAGGGTATAGTTATTCAGGAAGTATAGCAGGATTTGCATATAAACTTCTTTCTAATACAAAACCAAGAAAAGTTATATTATGTGGCCCAAGCCACAGAACTTATTTAGAAAATGCGTTCTCTTTTGCCGGAGAATGGAAAAGCCCAATTAGAACCACTAAAGTTTTATCCGCGGATTTACCCATTGTACAAAATGATTCAGAGCATTCACTTGAAGTACAATTACCATTTTTACAAATTGCTCTAAAGGATTTTGAATTCACACCAATTATTTATGGTGAAATTGAAGGGAGTGAACTTGCTGACATTTTGAATACAGAACTAACAAATAATTCAGTTTTGATTGCAAGTTCAGATTTGAGTCATTATTTGTCTTATGCAATGGCAAAAAAAACTGACACAAACACCATTAATTCAATAATAAATATGGATTTTGCATCGTTTGTTAGTGACGCTGATGCTTGTGGAAAAATTGGAATTCATGCATTAATGATTCTTGCTAAAAAATATAACTGGACACCACTTCTATTAGATTACAAAAACTCAGGAGACACTGCGGGAGATAAAAAACAAGTTGTGGGGTATTGCGCAATTGCATTTTTGGAGTGAATTATATGGCTAAAAAAAAGGAATTGGATTTAACTACTTCTGAAAAAAAAGCTTGTATTGAACTTGCAAGAAAATCCATTAATTATTTTTTTCATGATGAAACCCAATTAAAATTAAATGAAAATGAAATTTCTCTTCTTCCAAAAAAACTTTTAGAAAAAAAGGCTTGCTTTATCACACTAACTATTGAGGATTCACGCGACCGAGCAAAACAAAGTTTTGCTGGTCCAGAAAAACAAAAGCTTTTCTCGGAGCCGGGATGGCGGCTCAGAGGTTGTATTGGACACTTAACTTCAATTCAACCATTATACAAAGATATTATTGAAAATTCTCTCTCAGCAGCATTTTCAGACCCAAGATTCCCCCCATTAACTGCTCAAGAATTCAAAAATACAAAAATAGAAGTTTCTATTTTAACAAATCCATTTGATTTTAAGTTCAAAACTTCAAAAGAACTTCTAAATTCACTTGTTGTAGGCAAAGACGGGCTGATAATAAAAAAAGGATATCACTCCGCAACTTTTTTACCAAGCGTTTGGGATGAAATAAAATCAAAAGAAGAGTTTCTCGCCCACTTATGCCAAAAGGCAGGACTATTACCAAATGAATGGACAAAAAAGGGATTAAAAGTACAAAAATATTATACAATTAAAGCAAAAGAATAACAAATTTTGAAAAGATTAGTTAAAATAGTACAAAGGAATAAGTTTTGAGTTATGTCCTACATTGATCATAAATTCTACAGAGTTAATGTTTGGTCAGTTCTATTTTCTGTACTATTACCAATGCTCGCACCATTATTTTATTGGCTTTTCATGTTTTCAAATAACCTGAGCCCCTTTTCTTTATTTGTTTTTATTGTAATAGTATTTGCAATTTTTCTTTTGATTCGAATTGCAACTAATTATCCAGCTTGGCGTAAAACAGATTCATTTATTTATCTCATTGCAAAACAACCAATAGTTAGTGTAAATAGTTGCACTGTCGGAAATAATGCACAAGTTGTAGGGGTAATTGAAGCAAAAGAAAATTACTCAATAAAAGTAAATAATATTTTTTGTGTTTTTCACCACTACTTAGATTATGCGGGAATAATTAATGTAATAAATACTGCTCGAACTATCCCATTTTATGTCAGAGATGATACGGGGCGAATTCGTGTAGAAATTAAAACCCAAAAACACGAGCGTTTAGACCGCAAAGGAAATGTAATTGGAATTGATGAATTACCAAATTATACAAATTCAGATATTGATGCATTTAGATACTCATCTTCTAATGAAGAGGACGAACGTTCAAACAATTATTTTTTACCTGAAGGTATAACTGTTTTAGTTAATGGATTTGTTTATGAAAAAGATGGAGAAAAAGTTATTTCCGCTCACGAGCATTATCCTTTTGTAATAACCACAAAAAACAAAGGAGAATACTTACAGGATTATTATTATGGAGAAGATTTTTTTCTAACTTCAAATTACTTAATTTTAATTAGTGTAATAGCCCTTTGTTTTGCGGGAGCAATATTCCTAAGTACGTTTTCATATTTGATTTTACTTATTGCCCCAATTTTAGTTTTAATTGTTTTAGGCCGAATGGTTTATTCAGCATACAATAGAATGGTTGAACTCCAAACTCGATGCACCAATTCAAAAATGCAAATTGATATTGAATCAAAAAAACGAATTGAGTTAATTCCAGAACTTGAAAAAATGGCAAAGGTTCATGCAAAATATGAAAAAGGAATTAACCTAGTAATTGCGCAAACAAGAGCGCTAAAACTTGACAACAAAAATAACAAAGATGCTCTGCTTGCACTAGTTGAAAAATACCCCCAAATAAAATCTGACGCTTCATTTAAGCACTTGTTTTCAAGTCTTGTTCAAATTGAAGACAATATTGCTTACTTTCGTGCGTTTTACAATAAAACTGCCACAAAATTTAATACATTAATTTCATTAGCCCCAATTAACTTACTTGCAAAATCAACTGGGTTTAAAGAAAAAGAATTACTTTAATTAAAAAGTACTAAACCAAAGTAAGAATTAAATCAAGCTAATTTTTCTCTTCTCTTTCCCCAAATAATATTGTTCCCAGTCTCACAATTGTTGCACCGTGTTTTGCTGCAAGCATATAATCACCACTCATTCCCATTGAAAGTTCACTTACTCCAATTGTTTGTTTAAGTTTTTGCATTTTACTAAATGCACTTTCCTCTTCCCCAATTTTTGGAATACACATTAATCCAATAAGTTTCAAATTTGATAATTCATGAATTTTTTGTGCAAGAATAATTGCCTCACCCAAACTAACCCCCGCTTTTTTCTCTTCAAAATTAACTTCAATCATCACTTTCATTATTTTATTTTGTTCCTGAGCAGCCAAATTTACTTTGGATGCAATTTTGATAGAATCAATTGTTTCTATGCAATCAAACAGTTCTACGGCTTTTTTTGCTTTATTACTTTGAAGATGCCCAATTAAGTGAAGCTCCCCCCCAGCAGAATGGAGCTTATTTAAAAGCGGAAGATACTTTTCATAGGCTTCTAAAACGTAATTTTCCCCAAATAATCTAATTCCGCCCTCAAAAGCCGCTAAAACCTCTTCTTTTCCCTTTGTTTTTGTAGCAGCAAGGATTTTTGTGCCAAAAATAGCCAATTCTGAGCTAATTTTTGAGTAATTTTGACCGTTAAACATAGGTGAAAACCCCTATTCCAAGTATTATTGTTTAGTAAACGTTTTTTAGTCTAATTCCCCATCCCCCAGTTTTATCAAATCCCAATTTGGCGGAGATTAAGTCAAGTTATTTAAATAGTTGTTTTAAGTAAATAGAATATTGAACTTTGGTGATTTTATGGGCAACACGTATACAATAATTTTAGATGATGGCGAAGATATCTTCACTAGTCTTGAAACTTTCACTAAGGAAAACAACATTATTTACGCATCTTTTGTTTCAGTAAAAGGAGCAATAAAGGACTTTGATATTATTTCTCACGGTCAAAAAGGAACTGTTGAAAAAGTTAATTACAAAAGAGAGTTTGAAGTTAACGCTTTAAGCGGTAAAATTGAACTTAAAGGTAAAGAAGTTAGAGTTAAAATGAACGCTTTAATTTCTAGCTCAGGTTTTACTCCAATTTCAGGAGAAATCTTAGGCGGAAAAGCAGCAGGATCTCTTCAAATTACAATCAAATCAGTAGATATGAAGAAAATGATTGAAGCATAAAACCTTCAATCAAAAAACTATTTTTAGTATATTTCAATAACCGTGCATAAAGAACGGGTTTTTTAAAGAAAAAGAGAGTATCTACTTCTATGAAACAAGTAATAATTCTAATTTCCCTACTTTGTGTATTTGCCCTTCTAAGTGGATGCGATGAACAAAAAACGCAAACAAGTTATTTTGAAATAGTGACAGATACCACTTCATTTCATGAAATTATTATAGTTCCAAGCGGAGAAGTATTTGAAAAAATAGGAAAAAGTAATTTGGATTTAGAAAATCAAGTAAAAACCACAATAATTCAAAAAGAAATTGCAACAAACTTATTCAATAAGTCAAAAGAGCTTACCAAAAGTGGGATTGATTGTGAATATGGATCAAAAGAAATAATTGTTTTTGAAAATAATGCTGTTATTAGAAAATGCTTTGATTCAAATAAATTTGATTTGTTTTTCAATGAAGTAAAAAATAGTATTGCAAACCAAACAATTCAAAACAACTTTTTCTTGCATGTAATTACTTACAATAATGGAAATTCAACTGATGTTCACCTTCACTCAAACGGATTAATGATTTCAACTTTTTACACATTAAATAAAATGACAAGCGCCCAAATGAGTATTTTATCCCTCGAGAAAGTAAATGAATTAAAACAAGCAATAAACCAAAACATTCTTGCAAAAGAAAACAATTGCACTCCAATTGAATCAAATTACAATTATATTGAAATTCAAAAGGATGAAAAGTATACTTATTATTACAATTGCCAAAACAACAGCAAAGATAAATCAAATTTTTTCTCTTATGCTAAAGGGGTAATTGGTGAATAAAATGAAAAAACTGCTAATACTCACAAATTTGATCTTACTTTTAACTTTCTGTAGTGCAATTGCAGTAATTGCCCCGGTAGTTTACGTTGCAACATTATCCCTAACTGCATTTTTGGCAAATACTATAATTACAATAGCAATATTCATTGCCGCAAAAAGTTTCTCCAGCAAAAATGAACTCAAAAAAGGATTAACCCAAAAAATTAGTTTTGTTTTTGAGTTAATTGGAAAAACAGCCCTTCTTATAATTTCCACTACGCTTGCGATACTAATAGTAAACCCAATTCTAATTAGTGAAGCAATTATTACAGGAATTGTTGCGGCAATTATTTGTGCAATAATTCTTTTTTTCTACAATTATAAAAAATCATCTATTAAAAATTCTGAATTAAAGAAAAAACTAGTAAAAACAAGTTTGATTTTTTGCATTTTTGTATTTATTTCTTCAACACTTGTCGGATATTACTCAATTGAAACTAAAGTAATTATACTTAATGGACAAGGAGTAAATCAACAATCCTTAACAGAAAATAACTCCCCACTTGCTGATATTGCAAATGGATTTATTGCAAATCAAAGTCAAAGTGCCTCTGCGCCAATCCAAGGACTGCAAAAAGAAAGTGAAAAAACCCCGCAAGTATTAATCTTCAATCCAATAAATCTTAACGAATGCATAATTAGTTCAAATGAAAAAACTATTTCATTTAAACCTCAGAATAATTGTTTTTCAGTTGTAAATGGCTCTCAACAAAGAGTAATATGCCCAATAATTCTAAATGAAAATGAATTTACTAGTGGATCCACACTTAGTTCAAGCGGATCATGTACGGAAACTTACACAATCCAATAATGTGATTTTATGCCAAATGAAGAAATAATTCAGCAAAACCTCCCATCTCTTAATTCATTTATCACAAAAAACAATTTTAATTCAAATGATTGCATTATTCTTGAAAAAAACGAAAATTCTTTCCTAGTACCACATTCAAAAGAATCAACCAAAGAATTTTTCACTAGAATATTTTCAGATAAAGGTCCATTTTGGGCAGCATATTTTGAAATGGGCTTAAGCGAAATACCAAAAGGAAAAGAGCACACTTTATTTGTAAATGATGAACTATATTTTTGTAAAAATATTGAAAATGAATATATTTATACAATTGGCCCTAAAGAAAAATATATATTCAAAAAAGACAAACTCATTAAAACAAAACCAATTTCAATTGATTATTTATTGCGAACAATAAGTGCCCCACTTGACATTCTCTCACAAACAAACCAAACCATTCTTAATGCATTTAGGATAAATGAACTTCTCCCAGAGATAAAGGCCCAACTAACTGAATCAAACGTTTATTGGGAAATGAATAAGGATAAACAAGATCTTGGCCCTCAAGAGGCCGAATACGCACTTGAAAAAGCAGTAAAGTGTATGAAATATTCCTTTCTTGTTTCAATAGCTTATTCATTAAAATTAAAACCAAGCGAACAAATTAACCCATTGATTGAAGAAACAAAACAGATATACAATTCAATAAAAAAAATTCAACAAGGCGAAGAAACAACAATAGAATGCAGCTATTTTGGGAAAAATATATATGATATTTCTAAAGAAAGGCTGTATGACAAGCCAAACCAAAAATCAGAAATAGAACTACCGGAATTGCCAATTAATGAATGGATGATTATTCGAGAAAGTCTAAAAATTGTTTGTGCAAGATACTTAGCAATTCAAAGAAAAGCCTACCAAACAGTAGGAAAAACATCCACTCTTGGAGAAAACATATTTTATTTATCCACAAAAGAACTCATTAAATTAAACAATACTCCTGTTAATGAACTAGCCCAAATTATTGCTCAAAGAAAATACTCTTTTGAAAAAAATGTTAATATTTCTCTACCAAATAAACTAATTTACAATTCAATAAACTGGTTTTTTGAAGAAGAAAAAAAGCGCACAACTTATGAAGAAATAACCGGGGCAAGTGTTGGAGCAAAAACTACAGTTCGCGGATTTGTTTCAATCGTAAGAAACGATCCTGATTTACAAAAGGATTTTTCTGGAAAAATAATTGTAACAAGCTATTTTTCTCCAAATCTTGTTGTTACTTACAAGAGTGCCCTAGGAGTAATTAGTTCTGTTGGAGGAGCATTATCCCACCCTGCAATTGTTGCAAGAGAAAAAAACTTACCTTGCATCGTACAAGCAAATATTAGCGGAATTAACGAAGGGGACGAAGTTGAACTAAACGGAGAAAAAGGAATTGCAAAGTTACTAAAACAAAAGTAAATAAGAATGCAGTTAAAATAAATAGTAAAAACTATTTCTTTTCACATTTTGGGCATTTAATTATTTCACATTTTCCGCCAACATCATCATGAGGAACATTACTCCCACATTTAACGCAAACGTTTTGTCCCTTAACTAATGAATCAAGGGTTGCTTTTTTCTTTTCATCCATGCAAAAAGTTAATGACTTAGAGTTTTAATACTTAACTGAAATAATTCCAAAAAAACATCAATTAACAAATCTTTTATAGTAAAAAACCCAATATTAAGCATGGTTAAACCAATTCAACAAAGAGAAAATGCCCCTAAAGAAGCGCTCTTACAAGCACAAGCCCCTAAAGGACAAGCCTCAGTAGAGTACATTATGCTTGTCGGAGTTTGTCTTTTGATTATTACCCTTCTTTCAGCATACTCTTTTGTGTCTTATTCAGACACAGTTTCAACTAATCAAGCCCAAACTTCTATTAAAATTCTTCAAAATGCAATTAAAGAAGTTTATTCATTAGGCGAGGGAAATAGCACGGTGGTAACAATTTCTCTACCAACTAATGTTTCAAATGTAATAATACAAAATAAATCTTTGCTAATTCAAACAACTTCTTTTGGAAGCACTTCAGATTCGTTAGTTGAATTTGACAATAATCTCTCCGGCTCTCTCCCAACTAGCGAAGGAACTTATGATGTTCAAGTTAAAAATAATAATGGGATTGTGAGTTTAAATGTTGTCTAACAAAAGTGGAGTGCGCGGACAAATTTCTGCAGAAACACTTGTTGCAGTAGGAGTAATATTTCTTTTATTTGTAGTAATACTAGCATACAACTCCATGGTTGCTGATTCGTCAAATAGTATTGCCCAATCAGTACAAAATAAATCCAATTGTTTAAAACTTTCCCAAACGATTTCAAAAGTTTATTCTAGCGGAGAAGGGGCAAGCACAAAAATAAGTATTGATTTTAATGCACAAATATTTAGCACAAATAAAATTATAAAAATTGGAGATGAATCGTGCTCTTTTCTTGCAAACACAACTGACAAAAATATAACCCCAAACGATTACACTCTAGAAAACAGAGATTGGAATATTATTATTTCATAAGGTGAAGAAAATGTTTTGTAAAGCACGTGGACAAATCTCAAGCATTGATTTGCTGGTAGCAATTCTTCTTTTTGTATTGATCTTTTTCTCAATGCGAAATATTTGGATAGACAACTTATCTTCAGCATTAATTGAATCAAACAAATTTCAAATACAAGTATTATCAAGTGAAGCGCTTGATTCCCTGCTAAAAACCCCAGGATATCCCACTAATTGGACTTCACAAAACGTACAACTAATTGGACTAGCTGATAAAGAGAATGTATTAAATTCAATAAAAGTAAATTCGTTTAAATCCCTAGATTATGAAACTGCAAAAAGCAAACTCGGATTAACCTTGTATGATTTTTCATTTGACTTAAACTCCATAAATCCAGCATACAACGAACATATTGGATCTAATTTAGATTCAAACTCAAATGTGTTTAGTATTATTAGAAAAGTAACTTACAAAGGGGGGGAAGCGAATGTCATTTTCAAAGTATCTACAAACTAAATCAAAAAGTACAAAAGGATTTGTTTTTGTTCTTGAAGCCGCAATTGCACTTGTATTATTTTTAATGATTCTTGAAGCAATTTCCCTTCACACTAACCCTGGAAAAAATTCATTACAAAATGAAAACTCACAAGGCGCTCTTTTTAGTGCACTTTCTTTTATTGATGAAAACGGATATGTATTTTATGTAACTGACCAAAATATTAGCGCGGACTCAAAAATCGCCCAAATTCATTCAAAAATTATTTCCCTACTTCCAAATAATTATTATATTCGAACAGAGTTAAATGATTATGAAGCCGATTTAAACAAGTGTAAATCTAGTCCAACTTTTAATAATTGTTTTACTGATCTTAATTCCTATTCCCCCCAAGGCCCAACAATTCCTAATGAAAAAGATATTATTCATCAAAGAATTATTCTTGCAAAAAAATCTTCAGCAAAAGAATGCTCTATTGGGGCAATATTTGCTCCATTTAATGGCATAAATCAAATCACCACTGAACCAAAAATTAATAAATTATTTTTCTCTTCAGAAAATACTCCTCAAAAAGTAAATAAATTATTTTTTGCAGGATACAGTGATAAAAATGATTTAAATATTTCATTTAATGTAAGTGTAACCCCCACTGATGAAGTTGAATGTGGACAAACAATCAGAGCAGATTTGAACGCAACAATTTCTGCACCAGGAAGATACCCCGCAGACATTATACTTGTACAAGATAAATCTGGTTCAATGAGTTGGGATGGTTTGCTTAATCTTACTGACCCAAGAGATTTATTCGCATTAGGAAATTATGTTTTTGTTGCGGACGGTTCATCAGGATTAAGAGATATTAATATTAGTAATCCTCTTTCAGCAAATATTTTAGGAACTTATAATAGCCCTGGAACTGCAAGCGGAATACATGTTGAAGGAAACACCGCATACCTTGCAGACGGAGCAAGTGGGCTTAATGTAGTTAACGTTACAAATAAAGCAACACCTGCCACACTAGGATCTATTACAACAATTGGAACTGCAGACAAAGTTTTTACTTCAGGCAATTATGCTTATGTAGTTACAACAAGTAGTGGCTCTGCAAATTATTTGGATTTAGAAAATACAGGAACAACTAACACTTCGCTTATTATTGGAAAATCTACTCCTGAGAATTGGGCAGGGCAATCATTTATTCCTGCATCAAATACAATTTATGCCATAGGAATTAATGTAAAAAAGATTGGTTCACCTTCAAGTGATCTAGTAGTAAGATTAAGATCAACTTTGCAGGGCGCAGATATTGTGACAGCAACAATTTCACGAAACTCAATAACTACTTCCAATGCCTGGTACACGGCTTCTTTTGCAAATAGTGTCGCTCTTGATCCTACACAAACATATTATGTGGTCTTAACTACTGCAAGTACAAGCAGTACTAAATATTATTCCTGGGCAGGAATTACTTCCAACCCTTATGCTGGAGGAAACTCTTACCAAGAAACTTCTTCTCTTGGAACAACTGATGCTTTTTTTAGAACTTACCATCGAGCAAGAACTGGATTAAATATAATTGATATTTCAACCCCATCTGCATTAGTTCACAAAGCAAGTTTTGCAGGAACAGATCCAAATGATATTTTTGTTTTAGACAATTATGCTTATTTTGCTGATGGAACTGCGGGACTAAGAGTAATTGATATTACTTCCCCAATTAACCCAATTCAATCAGGAATTATTGACACCACTAACGCCCAAGGATTAAGTATTTCGGGAAATTTTGCCTATGTTGCCGATGGATCAACGGGCCTACGCATAATTGATGTAACCACAAAAAGTGCACCAAGTATTTTAGGAACTTATAATACGCCAGGAACAGCATATGATGTTTATTACTATTCAGACGGAAATGTTTACCTTGCGGATGATTCTTCCTTAATTAGCATTAATGTTTCAATTCCTACTTCTCCAACTTTAATTAGCACTTTTTCAACTCCATTTAATTATCAAAGAGTACAAATCACTAGTAACTATGCATTACTTACGCCAGGATATAATAGCGGAATTGTTTCATTTAGTATTTTAACAGGGCCAAAAATTGATCAAGCAAAACTATCTGCATCCTCTTTCATTGATAACAATGGATGGAAAATTGTAGACAAAATGGGAATAGTTTCTTTTTCAACTAGTACTACAACTGATCAAACTCTTCTCACTTTAGAAGATGCAAATAAAACCATTTTAAAAAATAAAATAAATGCCCTTGTAGCAAATGGATCAACCGCAATTGGGGATGCGATTTTTACAGCAACTACTGAACTTTCAAGCAGTAGAGTAAAGGTTGGAGAGTATAAATTTCAAGTTTTGTTAAGTGATGGACAAAGTAACGCAGGAGCAGACCCAATTAGTGCAGCAAATGATGCAAACTCCAAAGGAATAAAAATTTACACAATAGGTTTTGGAAGTGATGCTGATGAAGCAACACTGCAACAAATTGCATCAATTACGGATGCTAATTATTACAAAGCAAATGACATTAATGCCTTGCAAGGAATTTATGCATTAATTGCAACAGACATTGGAGAATATTTATCAATGGCTTCAAGTAAAGCCTATGACTCAAATATTGTAATACCTATAGATCAATGTAGTTTTGTTACAAATGATGGAAACGGAACTTGTAAAGCAATCGGAGACAACAATTATTTAGTATATACTATTAGTTTAATTGATCCCACTCATCCATGGGTTGATTTTTATGAACTAAATATTCCTTGCGATAATCCGGCCGCATGTAGATCAAGTGAACTAATTTTACCAGGAACTGGAACCAGTTTTAATTGGACTGATTCAAATCACTCCGCCAGAGATCCTTTTAGTTGGGACACAAACAAAACAATTAACTTCAAGTATAAAGATTTAGGAGTTACCATAAGTAATGCATTCATCAATGAAGATAATCAAATTTCACTCGATGTTAATGCATACAATTCGGGATCGCTAAGCACCCTAGCATCCACACTTGATTTTTATTTAGATGATCCAAACACTGGCACTTTTTTAAAACAAGAAACAGTCCCTGCACTCAACCCAAATCAATTTAATTTATATTTGGGGGAAGAATTTACAACCCAAGGGTGGATTTATGCAATAATAAATAAATCAAAAGTAATTTTGGAGTGTCCTGGAAATAATATTGCTTCAATTTATTGTACAGGCGCCCCAAGAACCCAATATTATGTTTTAGATGTTTGGATGTGGGGGAAATAAAATGAACAATAAAGGATTATTATTTACAGTAATGACTCTATTTCTTGGAATAACTTTACTTTCTGCAGTTATTACATTTGAGGACATTTCAAGAAATTCTTTTTCAATAAAAGAAATTGCAGCACTTACCTTAGTTTCAAACAGATTCAACAATCTGTCCAATCAATTAATAGATTTGGATAAAACTGGGTATTCAAAAAGTGTGGCACAACGTACCCTTCCATTTGACTATGAACTAAACAAAGATTCTAACAGCATTACAATCAACCAACAATTTCCTTTTAGCCAAGCGAAATATGACGCTTTTTTTGATGCAATAAATATTGCAAGTGTTTTTTTTGAGGATCAAAATAGAGCGCACTCTTTTGACGGAGTAATAATAGATGTTAATTCTCCAAAAAATTCATCATGGGGAGGAAGTGCAACAAGTATTAATTTTTTGATTAATCCATTTTGTTATGAATATATTGTAAAATCCTCTAAGGACACTTTATTTAGCAAAAGTACAAGCGAGAAATGCTCTGCTGCATTCACTAGTTCTTCAATAAAAAGAATTGATATTAATATTTTAGTTAACTTAGGCGATGATTACAATTCATTTTTATGCAATGGTCTGTCTTGCCCCCAAAACACATACAATCCAGCAAATCCTGCCCCATATTACAAAATAACCATTATTGACACTAATTGTACTTCTTGCAACATTCCTCAAAAAACTGCATCCAACCATTTTAGTACAAGTGCAGATTTTA
>Ga0247841_10007272_pt1 | contig 16530 bp, 16 predicted proteins | sample LaCruzMarch2015__2_FD_192410 | JGI IMG/M metagenome (GOLD analysis project Ga0247841, IMG submission 192410) | Freshwater microbial communities from meromictic Lake La Cruz, Castile-La Mancha, Spain - LaCruzMarch2015_18m | ecosystem: Environmental > Aquatic > Freshwater > Lake | place: Spain... | reverse complement strand
GGACGGGCGACCCGCACTGGCTCCTGACGGATCTCACCCGACGGGACCGCCGTTGGCACCAAGTGGAGCGGGACATGTGATGCACTCCGGAGCAGTGACATGTGTGTTCCTCAGCGCGAGTGGCCGCGTCCATCGCGGAGGTGGGCTGCTCGTTTTGGGACGAGGCGCGCCCGTGCCCATATTGGCGAGGCGACACCGGCCGCGTGAGCGCGTGCGAGATCGCTTGAACGCGTTGGACAAGGGCCGGAGGCTGCGGGCTCAGCCTGTTGTCACGTCGTGGCAGATGTCCACGGGCTGGCAGCCTGCGGAGCACCCTTTCCGAGCCACTTCCGGAAGACCTGTCGAGTGGCTCCGTTGGGAGTCGGCTCCGACATCTCCCCGGGGGTGAACCCCATCTTCTGGTAGAAGGATCTTGCGGACTCGCCTCCCGGCGAGTCGGGCCCGAATGTGATCACGAGGATCTCAGCCGGAGGTTCGATTCCCGCCAGTGCGCGGTCGAGGAGCGCGCGGCCGAGCCCGGAACGCCGCTCGGATTCGGCGACGGCCAGCCAGCCGATGCGATAGATAGGCGGTCGCGGCGAGAGCAGGAGCCCCGCCACAAGGCGCGAGCCTGAGCAGCCGTCGTTCTCCCGGATGCAGAAGGCGGTTCCGCGCGCGATGTTCCGCGACAAGGCTCTCTGGAAGATCGGATCACGCGCCATGGGGCCAAACAGAGGCTCGACCTCGACGGCCAACTCGAGCCAGGGTCGGAAGTCGGCCCTCTCGGCCACGCGCGCCTCCATCGTTCTCTCCGCAACGCTTCCCATCTCTGTCTCCATCTACACTAGGGTCCTCGTCCTTCGCGGGTGTCCGCGTCGCCCTACCGTATCGCTCTTCTCACGTGCCCTCCGAGAGAACGGTCGTTTCGCCGGAAGACATCGGCGACAAGCAGCGGTGCGCTGAGCCAGGTCGACGTCTCTTGCAGCTCTCCCCGCGCCACGCACGACGGCCGCTCCGGCATTGCCTACAGCAGTCCGAAGGACCCGAAACCGTGCGGACTGCGCGGAGAGGAACGACCTCGAACGGATCGCTGGCGTCGGCTCCGATACAGCGCGGGCAGCCGCTACGACTGCCCGGCGGTGAGCGGGTCGGACGTCGAGTCGTCACCGAGCGGGCGGACGTACATCGAGCCCATTCCTGAGGGGTACCACGCCGGGTGGCTGACACAGCCACGTGCCATGCCTCGATGGAACACGATCGTCGGCACGAACGACGCGAGCCGATTCCGGCTCCCTGGCCCGGGTAAGACGCGATGCGGGCGCCGCATCGCAGGCCCCGAGGGCCTCGTCGGTGAGGACACAAGCGACCTCGGCCGAGACACCTGTCCGCGGCACGCAAGACAAACCGGTGACCCAGCCAGCGCGCGAGTCCGCTTCGATGTCTCTCCGTCGCGCTACGCTCGGTCGGCATCTTCAGACGCACCAAGGAGGAAGACGATGAAGAGAGCGCTTTCTGTCGCGATGGTGACCGCCCTGACGCTCCTCACTTTCCTGTTCGTGGCACACGCGCAGGAAGTAGGCGCCTCGTCGATCCCACAGAAACTTGAGCAGGAGCTCGCTTCGATGGAGGCTGCATTCGGGAGTGTGCAGGACTTCATGGGCGAGTTGATTACGGAAGTCAAGACCAGCATGTCCGACATTGAGGCGTTCAACGCCAGAGTCAGCGACCTGCGGGACGTTGTCTCTGCCGTCTCTGTCGAGATCAAGCAGGCGGAAGGGAAGATCATCGGCCTCCGGACGGACGTCGATGCTCTGGGTGCCGGCCATCTGGAACTGAAGGCGAGAGTCGACGCACTCGAAGGCGGCCTGACCGAGCTTTCCTCGTTCTGCGATCTGTTGAAGTCTCGCCTCGATGTCCAGGGGGCTGACCTTGGCGCCCTGCGCAGCGAGTTCGGCGCTCTTGTGGACGCTTTCGGCGCCCACATGAAGGAGTACAGCGACTTCCGACAGCAGCTCGCGACCGAGCTAACCACGATGGATGCTGGGTACCTGAGTCGATTTGACGCGATCGAGTCCGGATTCGCAGGCGCTCTGAATAGCCTGAGGACGGAAGTCTATGCGGGCATGGACGCGCTTCAAAGCGGACTCTACGGGGAGATGGACGGACTCCGCGCCAGCCTGACGAGCGACATCTCGACGATGGAGTCGTCGTTCAGCGCCGATCTGACGCTGCTTGAATCCAGGTACGGCGAGATGACGGGGCGCATCCAGACCCTCGAGGACGAGGATGTTGGCACGTTCAAGAAGAAGGTGCTCGATCTCGAGCGGTCCATGGCCGCTCTGGCGATCAAGGTGGACAACAACCGGGCGAAACTAGAAGGGTTCGACCAGGCCATCGCTTCCCTGTCCGAGGACATGGCGACGACCAAGGACGGCATCCTCCAGGCGAACAAGGAACTCCTCGGCCAGTACGACATCCGCGTGCAGGCCGTCGAGGACAACGCGGCCTTCCTGAAGGCGCAGATCGATACGCTGTACTTCATCTCCATCGTCGGTCTGTTGGCGGGTGTGGGTGCGTTGATCTGGGGATTCCTTGGGACCTAGAACCACAAGGTGAGGGGCGGTTTGCGAGAGGGGCAGGATCTGCCCCTCTCGTTTCTTTTGCGCCGGGGTGTAAGAGAAGTACTATTGGGTAACCGCGTTGAGGGGGGGCTCCGGCGTGGAGGAACTCGGGCAGCGATTGCGAAGCGTTCGTCTCGAGGACGGGTGGAGTCAGCGTGCGACCGCCGAGCGGCTCGGCGTGTCGGTCTTGTCCGTCATCCGATGTGAAACCGGTGTCGCCGTGCCCAACGACACCAACCGCCGCAAGATCGATCGGCTTCTCGAATCGCGTGAGCGGTCGAGCAACTCGCGGGTCGGGCGGTGCGTCGTTCAGCTCAGCCTACTCCCGGGGAGGATTCCCAGCGCCGTCGGCCAAGATGTGACATGACGAAGATCAACAGGGTCGAGCTCAGCGGTTTCAAGTCGTTCCGCAAGAAGACGGTGCTTCCGTTCTTCGAGGGGATGACCGCCGTGGTGGGAGAAAACGGGTCTGGAAAGTCCAACCTGTTCGACGCGATCAGTTTCGTCATGGGTAGACGCTCCTCCCAGCTGCGCGCCGATCGGCTCGAACACCTCATCTTCAATGGCGGGGAGCGTTACGACCCGGCGGAATCGGCTGAGGTGACCCTCTTCCTCGACAACAAGGACGGCGTGTTCGACCGCTTCCTCGAAGAAGGGGCTAAGGCCCCGGAGGTCAGCCTGGGGCGGCGCGTCACGCGGAAGTCCGCCACGTACACGTTCATGGGCCACAGCTGCGCCCGTACCTCGATCGACGAGGTTCTCCAGGCCGCACGGATCGATCCCGACGGGCAGCAACTCATCGCCCAGGGACGGATCACGGAGATTGTGCGACGGACCCCGCTGCGCCGCCGCGAGATTCTCGATGAGGTCAGCGGCATCGCGGCGTACGACGAGAAGCGGAACCAGGCGATCGTCGAGCTGAAAGAGGTCAAGTCGAAGCTGAACACGCATCGGATGATTCTCGCTGAGCGTCGGCGCCGCCTTCTTGGCCTTCAGAAGGAGAGGGACGCCGCGCTCGCCTACCAGGCCATGGGCGAAGAGCAAGAGAGGCTGCGTCGGTCGATTGCCCACCAACGGCGGCAGCGCGTTGTGGAGAAGCTGCAGCAGGCGCAGACCGAGCGTCAGGGCATGGACGAGCGGATCAATGCGCTGGGAAAAGAAGTCACCGAGTTGGATCGCGAGATTGAGAACAAGGAGTGGGAGCTTGAGGGAATGCAGGAGGACCTCGGCGGCGGGCCGCAGATCGCCCTCGTGAAGGAGGTCGAGCGCCTTCGCTCCGAGACCCTGCACAAGCAAGCCGACATCCAGTTCAAACGTCAGCAGATCGTCAACATCCAGGAGATGATCGACGAGATCTCGCGCATGCGGGCGGCCGCCGCCCCCGTGGCCGGCTTCACCGGTGCGCCGCGCGAGCATCCGGCCGTCCAAGCGCTCATTGAACGGAAGCGTGGTGGCGTCTACGGCACGGTCGCCTCGCTCTCCACGCCGAAACCTGGCTTCGATGTCGCGTTTGAGGCCGCGGCGGGCGGAAGCCTGGCCGACCTTGTCGTCGACTCGCGTGAGACGGCCATCGAGTGCATCAACTACCTGAAGGAGAAGCGACTTGGCCGGGCGCGGATTCTTCCCCTTCGGCGCTTGGTCACCGTTCGCAAGAGCCTTGCCTCGGCCGAGGCTGTGAAACTGAAGGGCGTGATCGACTACGCCATCAACCTCGTTGAGTTCGACGAGAAGTACCGGCGAGCATTCGAGTACGTCCTCACCGACACCCTCGTCGCCGAGAGTCTCGAAGCGGTGAAGGAGATTGACGGGGTCCGCGTCGTCACTCTCGACGGCGACATGCAGAGTAAGGGCGGCGCGATGAGTGGCGGATGGCGGCCTCCGTCCGGCACGAGCGGAAAGAAAGAAGAGCCTGCGAAGCAGAAGGACACGTCGTTCGACGTGGCTCAGCGGCGCGAGCACATTCTTAAGTTGCGTAAGGATGTGGAGTGCCTGGAGGAAGAGCAAAGCGAGCTCGCCACTCGCCTGGAGAGCGCCGAGAAGAACTTGGCCGCGGTGCAGGAGACGTCGTCGCGCACGAAGGGCGAGGCGACAACCCGCAGTGACCGACTTCATCAGCTTCGCGATAAGAGGCGCGAGAGCTATCAGGGTCTTGAAAACCTGCGCCGCTCCCTCACGCGATACGAGCGCCAAGAAGCCGAAGCGCAAGCGGAGCTCGAGGTGATCGGGCCTGCGGGGGAAGGCGCTCCGGTGGACCTCATCGACCAGCCGCTGCGCGAGCTGGAGCGACGGCTCGAACAACTGGGCCGTGACCTCAAGCGCCTTGAACCGGTGAACATGCGAGCCATCGATGACTACGCAACGTTCGAGGCGGACTACAACCTGTTCCGAGAACGGGTCGATGCGCTCGAGAGCGAGAAGCGCGAGATCGAGCACTTGATTGGCGAGATCGAGGAGAAGAAGCGCGAGCGGTTCCTGGAGACCCTTGCGTCCGTGGGCAAGCAGTTCGATGAGATCTTCCGCCGGCTTTTCGAGGGCGGAAGTGCGGCCCTCGACCTCGAGACTCCCGGAGACATCTCGTCAGGTCTACTCATCCGGGCGCACCCGCCCGACAAAGAGCCGCACGTCATCGACTCTCTGTCCGGGGGAGAGCAGACCCTCGTGGCGACAGCGTTCATCTTCGCTCTTCAGGAGAACCAGCAGGCGCCGTTCTTCATCCTCGACGAGATTGATGCCGCGCTCGACTTGATGAACACGAACCGCCTGTCGCGCATGCTGCAGGACTATGCCCAGCGCATCCAGGTGATCGTTGTCTCTCATAACGAGGAAACAGTTCGCCATGCCCAGCGTGCGTACGGCGTGACAATCAAGAACGGTGTCTCGGAGATACTGGCCCTCAACTTGAGTTAGAGGAGAGCGACGGCGTGCAGACATTGCAGATCGCGGCCATCCCGATTGAGGAGCTCGTTGGGGAGAGCTGGGAGGGTGTTCTTCACCGGTTCACGGCCGACATGAATCCGTGGGACATCGATATTGCCGAGCTGGCGAAGCGATACCGCGCCTACCTGCAGGCTCTGAGCGAGTTGGAGTTCACCGTGCCAGGGCGCATGGTGCTGACATGCTCGGTTCTGTTGCGCATGAAGTCGGACATCCTTCTCGCCTCCCAGCGGTCGACGGAACGGGACGAATTGGTCGCCGAGCTTGAGCAGGCGGTGGATGAGGCTTTCGAGCTTCCTGCGGCTCCGATGGACCCGGGCGACTTCGCCCTGCCCGTGGTCCGCAAACCGGCTCGCCAGGTGACGCTGCGCGACCTCGAGAGCGCGTTGGCGGGGGCCATGAACGTCAGCCGCCGGCGCGCCGGACGCCTCATCGATCGGGCGACGCTCGACGACGAACGCGACCCATTCGAAGGGTTCGAGATCGGGGGACAGGACTTCACCGATCGGTTGTGCGGCGTGCTGGATCGGATCAAGAAGCTTCTCTCCGGGCGCCGCGTGCTCAGTTTCTTCCGGCTTCTCGATCAGGGCGACAAGGATGAGCGCGTGAGCCGATTCTTCGAGATCCTGCACCTCGCATCTGATGGGCGGATCTCGTGCTCCCAGAAGGAGTTCCTCGGCGACATCCTCATCCGGTTGGAGTCGGAGACATGATCTCCGCGGCCGTCGCGCCCTGGTCCCGATGACCCACGGAGAAGAAACGAGTCGCGGCAACGATCTGGCTCTCGTGGAAGCGGCTCTGTTTCTTGCCTCCCGTCCGCTGACGCGGCGCGCGCTGGCCAAGATCCTTGGCGACGTGCCGCTTGCCTACGTGGACCCGCTCCTCAACGATCTGCGCGATGCCTACGCGGACGCCACGAAGGGCATTGAGTTGGTCGTCGAAGAGGGCCGCGCGCTCCTACGCGTTAAGGCTCCGTACGTCGACCGGGTGGCCCACCTTGCCCCGCAGCAGGACATCCCCCAGCCCGTGCTCCGGACGCTGGCCGTTATCGCCTACAACCACCCCGCGACGCAGGCCGATGTCGTGCGGACCCGGGGGAACAAGGCCTACGAGCACATTCATGAACTCGTGGAGCGCGGCCTCGTTCGCGGCGAAGAGCAAGGGCGGACGCTCCTGCTTCACGTCACCGACGAGTTCCTTCGCCACTTCGGGCTGAGTACAATCGACGAGTTCCGGTTCCATGTTGCGGTGCCGGCCGGCGACGGCCACGAACCTGCGTCGGAGCCCCAGGAGGTAAGTGATGGATAAGTGGGAGTGCACGGTGTGCGGCTACATCTATGACCCGGAGGTTGGCGACCCGACGACCGGCGTTCCTGCCGGGACTGGGTTCGAGGATCTCCCCGACGGCTGGACGTGCCCCGATTGCGGCGCAGCTGCCGAGCTGTTCGAGAAGATCTAGACTGCCTGGATCGTCGCTAGAGGGTGGCGGTCTCTTCTTGCATAAGTCGGACTCGGGCGGTAGGATTTGATCGGTGATCACGGATGCCTGACCGAGTCTACCTCGACAACAGTGCGACAACGCGGGTGGCAAGCGCGGTTCTCGACTCCATGCTGCCGTACTTCGGCGCGGAATACGGCAACGCGTCAAGCCTTCACAGGTATGGCCGCGAGGCACGGCGGGCCGTCGAGACGAGCCGAGAATCCATCGCAGATGCACTCGGCGTTCGCCATGATGAGATCGTCTTCACTTCCGGCGCCACGGAGGCCGACAATCTCGCCATCGTGGGATCTGCTCTTGCCCGCTCAGGCGGGGGGCACATTGTGACGTCGAGAGTCGAACACGACGCTGTTCTGCACGCCGTCGAGTGGCTGCGTTCGACCGGCGTCGCGACGACCTTCCTTGACGTGGACGAGGTTGGGCGAGTCGACCCCGATGCGGTGCGGGCCGCGATGCGGAAGGACACTTTCCTCGTATCGGTCATGGCGGGGAACAATGAGATTGGGACGTTGGAACCGATCGGCGAGATCGGCCGGATCTGCCGCGACCGCGGCATCCTTTTCCACACGGACGCTGTCCAGGCGTTGGGCAAAGTGGAGATGGCCATCGAAGATGTCGACTTGCTCGCGGCGACAGCACATAAGCTTCACGGGCCGAAGGGGATTGGATTCCTGTACGTTCGCCACGGAACGCGCCTTGTGCCGCTGTTTCACGGCGGCGGCCACGAGCGCGGCCTCCGTAGCGGCACGGAGAACGTTCCTGGGATCGTAGGCTTTGCCGCGGCCGTACGCCTCGCGCTGGCGGAACGGCGCGAAGTAACGGACGCGATGCGGCGACAGCGGCGGCGGTTGATCGAGGAGGTGCTGCAGATCCCCGGTACGCGCCTCAACGGCCATCCGGAACAGAGTCTGCCGCACATCACGAACTTCAGTTTCGCCGCGATCGAAGGGGAGAGCCTCGTCATGAAGCTCGACGAGGCTGGGATTGCCGCCTCCACGGGATCGGCCTGCTCTTCGCCGAATCTCGAGCCGAGCCACGTGCTCGTCGCCATCGGCGTCCCTCTGTCGATGGCCCACGGAAGCCTCCGGATCAGCACAGGGCGGGAGACCGCCGACGCGGACATCGACCGGCTGCTCGACGTGCTCCCCAGGGTGGTCGGAGAACTGCGGGCGATGTCCCCGTTCAAGGTAGGTGAATGATGTACTCAGAGAGAGTGGTTGAGCATTTCCGTCATCCACACAACATGGGCAAGCTGGCCGACTACTCGGCCGTCGGCAAGGTGGGAAACATCTTGTGCGGCGACGTCATGTGGCTGTACATCCGCGTAGAGTCGGACGACCGCGGTCGTGACGTAGTCGCCGATGTGTCATGGGAGACGTTCGGCTGTACGGCAGCGATCGCCACGTCGTCGATGGTGTCGGACCTGGCCAAAGGGAAGACGCTCGACGAGGCCATCGCCATCACGAACCGGGACGTCGCTGACGAGTTGGGGGGGCTTCCGCCGGTGAAGATGCACTGCTCGGCCCTCGCCGCAGACGCGCTCAGCGAGGCGATCTACGAGTACATGACGAAGGAGGGGCGAGCGATCCCTGCCGCCCTGCGAGAGCGCCACGAACACGTCCAGAAGGACATGGCAAAGCTCGAGGAGCGCTACAAGGCGTTTCTCGATCGGGACGCGGCGAAGGCGGAGAAGGACGACTCTCAGCCTGCGGCAGGACCGTCGTGCAGCTGACGAAGAAGGCGAGCTATGGCCTCATCGCCGCCGTGGAGCTCGCGCGGGCGCCGGCCGACACGCCCCGCTCGGCCGCCTGGATTGCCGGACGGTACGACCTGCCCGTCGCGTTCATCGAGAAGATCCTCCACCAACTGAGACGGGCGGGATTGGTCGCCTCACGGCAAGGGCGTGGCGGGGGCTACACCCTCCACTTGGAGGCAAGCCGAGTCTCCGTGCGACGCGTCCTCGAATCTCTCGACGAGGGTCTCGACCTTGTGGACTGCCTCGGCGAGGAGACGTCGTGCCGACTCACTGGGAACTGCCCGACGAAGGACGCCTGGCGGACGATCAATAGCCGCTTCCGCGATCTGCTTGACGGGATCTCCCTCGACGACCTTCGTGGGGGAACGGCCGCCTTGGACGACTGAGCCATCGCCTGCGTCCGCCCGATCGCATGGGAAGAGCGGCGTGTGCTTTCGTAATGCGCATTACCGACGATTCGTGATCTTTGTGCTATAGTCGCGTCACGAAGAGGAACCCCCTCATCTTTTTCACCACCCGGAGAGGGCGGCCTGGCGTCAAGCTGGGCCGCCCTTCACTTCCTGGCCGTCGCGTTCGCCTCTTGGATAGGGCGCGGCTACAGGAAGCGTAGGATGTAGTGGAAGTAGAAGTAGAAGACGGGGAGGGCGAAGAGAAGCCCGTCGACTCGATCGAGCGCTCCCCCGTGGCCGGGCAGGAAGACGCCCGAGTCCTTCACGCCTGCGGCGCGCTTGAGCTTCGAGGCGAAGACGTCGCCCAACTGGACGGCCCACCCGACGAAGAAGGAAGACACGATGATGTGAGGGAAACCTCTCCAGAACACAAACTCGCGCCAGACCGGCGAGAGATTCGCCGCGATTATCGCGCCGAGAACCGTGAACAGGAACCCGCCGGCGACTCCCTCCCACGTCTTGCTCGGACTGACGTTCGGGAACGCCTTATGTCGGCCGATGGCCGTTCCGACGAAGAACGCACCGCTGTCGTACCCCCAAACCATGAGGAGGACGACGACGGCGTTCGTGACCCCGGTCATGGCGGACTGTCCCGGTGCACCCAGGTAGATGAGGTAGAAGTAATGCAGGAGCCACGGGATATAAAGAAGCCCGAACACGCCGGCGACCGCCTGGAGGAACCCGGTGCGGTGCGGCGTGACGGCGAGATACCGGAGGACCTGGTAGGCGATGGCGAAGAGCAGGACGACGTCGGCGTAGCGGCCGTCGAGCACGAGGTAGCTCAGGACAAGGAGCGGAATCCAGATGAGGAACTCCGGCGCAGCCACAGGGATGTCGAGCTTCCGCATCAGCTGGAGGTACTCGAGCGCCGTGAGGTACGCGACGGCGAGGATCAAGGCTCCTGCCACCCAGCGTACGTCGAAGCGCGCTCCCGCGTACAGCACGCCGAACACGACGGCCATCCCGAGGATCCCGCTCACGAGTCTCTTTGCCAGGTTCATTCTGCGCTCCCCTCCACCAAGCCAAAACGGCGCTTTCGCGTCTGGTACGTCTCCAGAGCGTGCAGATACTCGGCTGGCGTGAAGTCCGGCCACAGGACGTCGGCGAAGCAGAGTTCCGCGTAGGCCGCCTGCCACAAGAGGAAGTTGGAGAGCCTCTCCTCGCCACTCGTGCGGATCAGCAAGTCGGGGTCAGGGATTCCCGAGGTCTCGAGTCGGTCCGCAATGGCTTCCTCACCCACTTCACTCAGCTCAAGGCGTCCGGCCGCCACGTCGGAGGCGATCCTCCGAGCGGCGGCCGCCAACTCCTGGCGGGCGCCGTAGCTCAGGGCGATCGTCAGGTGCAGGCGGTCTCCCGCCGCCGAGGCGGCGACCCCCCTCTCGACGAGATCTCGAAGCGAGGCGGGGAGCCGCTCCGAGTCCCCGATCACGCGCAATCTAATCCCCGCCTCCACGAATTCCGCCAGCCGCGCCTGAAGGAAGTCCGCGAGCAGGTTCATCAGAAAGGTGACCTCGGCCTGCGGGCGCGCCCAGTTCTCCGACGAGAACGCGAACAGCGTCAGGTAGGGTATGGGCAGTCGTGACCCGGCGAACCGAATGAGGCGCTCCGCCGCGAGGGCGCCGGCCTGGTGTCCTGCCGTTCGTGGCAGGCCGTGAGCCTTGGCCCAGCGCCCGTTCCCATCCATGATGATCGCCACGTGCCGCGGGAGGGCTCCCGCACTCACCCGTTCGAGCAGCGTGCTCATGTGCCTCCCAGCGCCCTGCGCGCCTCCGCGACCACGGTCAAGGACCCGGTGACAAGAATCGTGTCGCGCGGGTCCGCACGGCGCACAAGATCGCGCACCCCCTCCTCGACGGAATCATAGCGGATGCACCGCTCGACATGTTTCTCGACGTAGAGCGCGAGCTCGTCGGAACCAAGGGCCCGCGGACTCGATGATGCAACCCCTCCGATCCGGTCGAAGTGGGGCGCGAGGGCGGCCACAATTCCGGCCACGTCCTTGTCTCGGAGAATCCCAAGGAGAAGCGTGCGGTGCTCACGGTCCGGTTCCCACTCCACGATGGCTCGTGCCACGATGGACGCTGCGGCAACGTTGTGGGCGCCGTCGAGAAGCACCGTGGGCTTCGCCCGCATCACTTCCCACCGTCCAGGCCAGCGGACCGAGGCCAGTCCTGCGGCCACCGCGTCGAGGGGAATGCACCATCCCCTCTCGCGGAGCAGCAGGACGCAGGCGAGGGCGAGTCGTAGATTGTCGAGCTGGTAGACTCCGAGCAGAGGGAGCTCGACGCGCAGCGGGAGGTTGTCGCCTTCAACGAGGTAGCTGCTGGCGCTGGCTGGGCACGCGCTGGCCTGCCTCTCGACTCGCACGGTCGCGTGGCGCAGCGGAGCGCCGACCGTGGCGCACTCCGCGGTCACGACGGCCTCCGCGCCCGGGTGCAGTTCGCCGATCACCATGGGGACACCCGGCTTGGCGATTCCCGCCTTCTCCCAGGCGATCTCCGCGACTGTGCCGCCGAGAAGCGCCGTGTGGTCGAGCGAGACGTTCGTCAAGACGGTCAGAATCGGCGCCACGACGTTCGTCGCGTCGAAGCGTCCGCCGAGGCCCACCTCGACGACCGCGACATCCACGAAACGCGCCCGGAAGTGCTCAAACCCCGCGGCCGTGAGGGCCTCGAATTGGCTTGGCAGGTCCCCACTGGCGAACACCTCGGGAACCATCCGCTCCACGGCGGTGGCGAACGCGGCCTCGCTGATCCATTCCCCGTTGACACAGACCCGATCGCGGAAGTCGACCAGATCGGGCGACGTGTACCGGCCCACGCGGTAGCCGGCACACTGGAGGATCGCCGCCAGCATGGCGACGACCGACCCCTTCCCGTTGGTCCCAGTGACGTGGATCGCGGGGAAGCTGCGCTCGGGGTGCCCAAGGAAGGAGAGGAGGCGGTCAATCCGCTCGAGCCCCGGCTTCACCTCGAACCGAGGGAGACGATCGAGGAGCGCGCGCGATGCGACGTAGTCCACCTACGCTCCGAGCGAATCGAGGTTCGCCTGGAGTCGGTCGCGCTTGCGTCGGAACTCCTCCTGCTTGCCGCGCTCCTTCTCGACGACGGCTTCCGGCGCGCGAGCCAGGAACTGCTCGTTCGCGAGTTTCGCTTCCACCTGGCCAAGCTCAGCCCGCGTCGAAGACAGTTCGCTTCGAAGCCGCGCGATCTCGGAGTCGAGGTCAATGAGGCCAGCAAGAGGCACGTAGATCTCGGCATCGGGGAGAACGATGCGTGCCGACCCTCTAGGGGCCGACACATCGGGGGAGACGGTCCATTCGGCCGGGCCGGTCATCCCAGTGCACGTCTCGAGTCTGTCGACCAAACGTCCAGTAGGGCCTTGAGGATCCGCTTTGACGAGAACCGACAGCTTGGCCGTGGGCGGAACATTCCACTCGGCACGAACGGATCGGACCCCGCCAATGACACTTTGGAGTGTACCCATCTCCCTTTCCGCGTCCGCATCGCGCGGTCCGGCCACCGGGAACGGGGCAATGCACACCGATGCGGGTCGATCGCCGAGGGCTTGCCAGATCTCCTCGGTGATGAACGGGACGAAGGGGTGGAGAAGCTTGGTCGTCTCGCGCAGGACGTGGCAGAGGACTCCGCGGGCCGCCGCGTCGCCGGCGGCGAGGCGGGGTTTCACCATCTCGAGGTACCAGTCGCAGGCGTCGTGCCACGTGAAATCGTAGAGGGCTTCCGCAGCGAGGTGGAAGCTGTACTCGTCGAGGTGCTGGGTCACCGTCCGAATCGTGCCCGAAAGCCGCGACAGGATGTAGCGATCCTCCAACTCCACAACGTGAGTAGGAAGCGGCGGCCGCTCGTCGCCGAGGTTCATGAGCACGAACCGCGCCATGTTCCAGAGCTTATTGAGGAAGTTGCGTCCCTCGGCGAGATCCGACCACGGCATGCGCACTGTGCGCCCTTTGCCCGTCGTGTGTGCTACGGCCAGTCGTAGCGCGTCCGCCCCGTACTCGCCGATGAGGTCGATGGGATCGACGCTGTTCCCCTTGGACTTCGACATCTTTTGTCCCTTGTCGTCGACGACGAGGGGTGTGATGTAGACCGCGCGGAACGGGACGTCGCCGGTGAAGTGGAGCGACGCCATGGCCATTCGCGACACCCAGAAGAAGAGGATGTCGAACGCGGTGAGGAGGAAGGAGGTTGGGAAGAACGCCTTGAGGTCGTCCGTTTCCTCGGGCCACCCCATCACGGAGAACGGCCACAGCCACGATGAGAACCACGTGTCGAGCACGTCTTCGTCCTGCCGAAGATCCTCATCCTTGCCGTAGTGGGCTCTTGCCGCGGCAAGGGCCTCCGATTCCGAGCGAGCGACGAACTCGTGCCCGTCAGGGCCGTACCACACTGGGATCCGATGCCCCCACCACAGCTGGCGTGAAATGCACCAGTCACGGATGTTCTCGAGCCAGTCGAAGTACAACTTCGTCCACCGATCGGGCACGAAACGGATGCGCCCGTCCTTCACCGCCTCTATCGCCTCGCGGGCCAGCGGTTCCATGCGCACGAACCACTGCGTGGACAGGAGAGGCTCGACGGGTGTGTCGCAGCGGTCGCAGTGCCCGACGGAGTGGCTGTAGGGCACGACCTTCTCCAGACATCCGTCCGCCTTGAGCCGTTCGACGACGGCTTTGCGCGCCGCGTCGCGCGCCAATCCCTGGAACGGCCCCGCCTTGGCGTTGAGTGTGCCGTCTGGATTCAGGATGTTGATCGACTCGAGTCCGTGAGCCTTCCCGATTTCGAAGTCCACCGGGTCGTGCGCGGGCGTAACCTTCAGCGCTCCGGTCCCAAACGCCGGGTCCACGGACTTCGCCGCCACGATGGGCAATCGCCGGCCGAGAAGCGGCAGGATGGCCGCCGTCCCGATCAGGTGAGCAAAGCGCTCGTCGTTGGGATGGACGGCGATGGCTGTGTCGCCGAGCATCGTTTCCGGGCGCGTTGTGGCGATCGTCAAGCTGCCGCCGTTTTCGAGTGCGTAGCGGATGTAGTACAGGGCTCCGTCAACCTCGCGGTGGTCAACCTCGAGGTCCGACAGCGCGGTGCTGCAACGCGGGCACCAGTTGGTCAGGTACTCGCCTCGATAGATGAGGCCCTCGTTGTAGAGCCGTACGAAGACCTCGCGAACGGCCGCGGACAAGCCATCATCGAGGGTGAATCGCAGGCGAGACCAGTCGCACGAGCAGCCGAGGGCTTTGAGCTGTTCGATGATCTCCGAGCCGTACTTCGCCTTCCAGTCCCAAACGCGTTCGACGAACGCTTCGCGCCCGAGCTCGTGGCGATTCGTGCCCTCGCGCGCGAGCTCCCTTTCCACGACATTCTGGGTGGCAATGCCGGCGTGATCCGTCCCGGGAAACCAGCACGCCGCGTCCCCCTTCATGCGGTGATAGCGGATGACGACGTCCTGGAGCGTGTTGTTCAGCGCGTGCCCCATGTGCAGACGCCCGGTGACGTTCGGCGGCGGGATCACGATCGAGAAGGGAACCTGGCCAACGACGCCGACCGACGCGCGGAAGTAGTCGCCCTCTTCCCAGAGGCGGTAGCTCCTTGCCTCGACGTCTGCCGGTTGATAGCGCTTGGACAGTTCCATCTCGTACCTCCGTGGGACCCCGCTCAACGGATGAGCGCGGATTCCATCCTGTCTACGTCCACCCTCGCAGGGCCGTCTCGTAGTCGTAGAGCTCCCCGGGAGCGAAGAACAGCGCCACCTCGCGCTGCGCCGAGGCCAGGGAATCTGAGCCGTGCACCAGGTTCATCGTCAAATGGAGCCCGAAATCGCCACGGATGGTCCCGGATCCCGCCTTCTGTGGGTTCGTAACGCCCATCAAGTTACGGACAACCTCCACCGCGTTGTCTCCTTCCACGGCGAGCGCGACGATGGGGGACGCGGTGATGAATGCCAGCAGATCGGCGTAGAATGGCTTCTCCACGTGCTCCGCGTAGTGCCTGCCTGCAAGACTCTCGTCGATCCGGAGCATCTTCATTCCCACGAGCTTCAGGCCCTTCTCCTCAAAGCGGGAGACGACGCGCCCGACGAGGCCCCGCTGAACGGTGTCCGGCTTGCATAACACCAGCGTTCGCTGTATCGACATCTTGTTCCTCCTACGACCTGCGGACGTAGCACCCGCCGTCGACTTCCGCGATGAGGTCATCGAGCTGCAGAAGCAGAAGGACGTGCGAGGCTTCGGTGGGGGAGAGGTCCGCGCGCGCAATGATATCGTCAATGTGGACCGGATCAAGACCGATAAGATCGTAGACACGGCGCTCCCGCGCTCCGAGAGACACCTCTTCCGGCTCCTCGAACGTCGGAGCGCGCTCGGCCATCGAGCGGAGGTCGGGAAACTCTTCCAGAACATCGCTGATCGTCTCGACGATCTTCGCCCCTTGCCGGATCAAGTTGTTCGTCCCCGCGGAGGTCGCCGTCGTGATATTGCCGGGAACGGCGAAAACCTCGCGCCCCTGCTCGAGAGCCAGACGCGCGGTGATGAGGGACCCGCTGCGCAGGGGCGCTTGGACCACGACGACGCCGCGACAGAGCCCGGAGAGGATTCGGTTCCGCTGGGGGAACGTCCATTTGGCCGGCCGGGTGCCGAGGGGATACTCGCTCATCGCGGTGCCCTCGACGGCGATGCGCTCGAACAACGACTGGTTCGTCTTCGGATAGGGGTAGTCGAGCCCACAGCCAAGCACGGCCACGGTGTGCCCCCCAACATCGAGTGTCCCCTGATGGGCGGCGGCATCAATGCCAGCCGCCAGTCCACTCACGATGAGAATCCCCTTCAGCGCGAGTTGGCTCGCCAATCGCGCCGCGACGAGCTTCCCGTATTGCGTTCCGCGGCGCGTGCCCACAATGCCGATCGTGCACGAGGTGTCCACGGGGAACTTGCCGCGGACGTACAGTGCGAACGGGGGATCGTCAATCTCGCGCAGGAGTGCCGGGTATTCGGGATCGACGAGCGTGACCAGTCGAACCCCTGCCTTCTCTGCCTTCTCAAGCTCCTCGTCGATCGCCGCGTCGTTGCGCGCCGAGCCAATGGCCTCCCCCAGCATGGATGACCCGAAGATGGAGGAGAGCCGGCTTGCCGGCGCTTCCCACACAGCGCGGAACGAGTCGAAGTGCGCGAGCAACAGCTTCGCTCGCTTCGGCGTAAGCTGCGGAATCCGATTGAGCCCGATCAGGCACTCTCTGTCCGTGCGCATCATCGTGTAGCAGACTAGGATCTAGTCCCCCTCCGGT
>Ga0247841_10007271_pt1 | contig 16534 bp, 11 predicted proteins | sample LaCruzMarch2015__2_FD_192410 | JGI IMG/M metagenome (GOLD analysis project Ga0247841, IMG submission 192410) | Freshwater microbial communities from meromictic Lake La Cruz, Castile-La Mancha, Spain - LaCruzMarch2015_18m | ecosystem: Environmental > Aquatic > Freshwater > Lake | place: Spain... | reverse complement strand
TATTTGGTTTAACTGTTTTAAGATCAAACATGAATACTTCATCATTAAAGGATTTTAAATATAAATCAACTTTAACAGTTTTCAATTTATTTATTTCACCTTTCTGAGCAACACAACGTATTCTTTCTGTTTCATCAAGTTTATTAACATCTCCGCCAATTGAAAGGTCGTTCATGATTTTTTGAATTTCATTTTGTGCTTCTTGTGTAATAATGTTACCAAGCACATATTGAGAAAATATTTCTTTAAAATTTCCCATAGCGAGTTCCTTTGCCACAGGTTCGTATATTGAGGTACCAAAAGTAGTATTCAATGATTGTATAAATGAAAACAAAGCCATTCTATTCTTACCAAGTAAACGAAAGTGAAAAGGCATGCATTCTGTTTCAGGCTTATAATTCTGAAACTTATCACGTAAACAGATTTTAATTGTTTCAGTAATTTGTTTTTTGTTCATAATTAAAGCGTTATCACTAATCAATGCATTGATTTATAGCAGAATGAATTATTTCATACCAGTCAATGAAATCGCCAATTTTGTCTTCAATTAACAATAATTCATTTTGTGTTAGATCTCTTCCTAATTCTTCGTTTGCAACAGTTTGTAAATCAGCAACACTTAATGAATAAATAACTTTTTCTGTATTATTTTTTTTCATGTTTACTTTTTCTTAAAATGAAAAATAATTTCTGAGTAAGCACCTTTATCTTTTTCAGTCCGGTTTAATACCGGGCGTTTATATTGATTGATTAATTTCAATTCAGCATTTTCTGCTATTATTGGGTACAAGCCAAATTTATCATTAGCTACAAAGAATACATCAAAATTATTATCCATGAATCTTTTACAGTTAATCAATACATCAGTAATTCCTTGAATATAATTTTGTTTTGCCACTTTTCCCTGACCTTTGAAAAGAGGACCTATTTCCAGTTCGTCTTTGCGCTCAAAACCAAAAAGATCATATGCATAAGCGTGCTGCTCATGATAATCAATCAGGCCAACATAAGGGGGGGAAGAAAATATTCCTTTTATTTTTTGATTAGCAACTAATTGAGCAAATTCCTTATTTTTATCTTCAATTGCTTTATGAATATCAATTGATCTGCTATCACCTGTCAGGCAAATTTGAAAAGTATTTGTTCTTAACCGATCAAATTGTGCGAGTCGTTTTAAAGTGTCATTTGTATAGGTAATCCACCATTTTAATATTGAAAATATTGGTTTACAAATCTTCCCATGTTTTGAACAATAATATGTTGTTGTAACAGGTTCGATTAATGTGGCTAAGTCAGCATGAGTCGTAGCTCTGCAACTTCTCATTGTCCTGCTTAAAATCACACTTATTATTTTTTTTGTGTCTGGATTCTGAATCTTTTTTATTTCATTAAATACTAATTCAATCTCCTCCCTGATATGCTGAGAATACCATTTATCAATAAAATTATCTTTTTTATCCTGCCCTAATTTAATATGATATTTATTTATAAGATCAAAGTATAGAGGTAAAATCATATTTTCTTTTTCATTACCATACTTAACTTCATCAATTTCACCATGCTTAAGACTGTATTTATAATCAGGAACAGGAAAATATTCATTATTAAAACTATTTATAATTTGCAAAAGTTCACTTTCAAATTCTATTGTATGAGAATTGGAAAGGAAACTTTTTAGCTTTTGAGTAATTTTGTTTGTTTCAATCTGGATTTCAACAAGTTTGTAATTAGCAATTTTACAATTACTAATTAATGAGTTAAAAGCAGAAATCTCAATACCAATGCTATGTAAGCCGAGTTCATTTGCCTGAACTAATGTTGTACCACTACCTGCAAAAGGGTCAAGTATTATGTCTCCTTCTTTGAAATAAGTTTCTTTCTTAAAGTCATCGGTATGATTATCTAAAAAATACTCAACAAGTTGTGGAATGAATTTGCCTTTATAAGGGTGCAATCTGTGGACATGTTTTGTTGTTTCTGCTTCCTTATACTGCTCGAAAGATAATGCCCAATTAAGGTCAGTACCTAACTCATTCCTCCAGGAATGTTCCCGATCACCATTATAGTTAACATAGTACTCATTTAGTTCAAGCTTTGAAATTTTAATTGTTCCTTTTTCCCCAATATTTTTTATTCTTCCATAATTAATTAGATATGATATATTTGAGGTAGTAACTTTTTTACCCAGATAATTAGATGCCCATTTACTAGCTTCTTTAACAGTCATCAACTCATTATCACTATTCTCTGTTATAAATAACATTTGCAATTGTCAATCAATTTTTTGGAGGTTAAGAGCAATTAATCGGATAAGTTTAATTATTGTTGAAAGTAATTATTTTAACAATCCTCCTTGCAAAAATATAATTTTTATGCAATAATTTTATTGAAAGAAAATAATAATCGTTTGTTCATTTTTACAAATATTTGAGTGACTTTGTTCTCCGATATTAATTCCTTTTTCTTTTTATTAGTGCAAAGTATTTCATCGACATAACTGCCCTATTAAAACCGGTGGTTTTACAGTGCGTTTGCCGGATAAATGGAGGACAGATGTTAGCCTTGTGGTCGAAATTTCACCTTCTTGCCAGGAGCATTTATCAGTTATTTTTACCATTTGACAGAACAATGAAAGGACTTTGAAGATTTTAACACGTGTTAATATGGACAATTGGCTAAACAACATATTTCATTCGGTTTATTAAGTATTTTTGCAGAAATAATAAAATATTCAATCCAATGATACAAAAAATCGGTTTTATTGCATTGTTTTTCAGTATGTTAATTTCTGTCACTGCACAGGAAGAAGCCCGTCTTTTAAGATTTCCCGCAGTGTACGGCAACCAGGTAGTTTTTACTTATGCAGGTGACCTTTATACAGTTTCAGCTACAGGCGGAATTGCCCGTAAACTCACTAACCATGAAGGTTACGAGATGTTCGCACGTTTTTCTCCCGATGGCAGACAGATTGCCTTTACAGCCCAGTACGACGGAAATACCGAAGTGTACCTGATGCCGTCGGAAGGTGGTGTGCCAAAAAGACTTACTTATACTGCAACTCTTGGACGTGATGACATTTCCGACCGTATGGGACCGAATAATATTGTTATGACATGGACACCAGACGGAAAAAGTATTATTTACCGCTCACGTAAACAATCATTTAACGATTTTACAGGCCAGCTCTTCAGTGTTGATGTCAATGGAGGACTGTCGCAGGAATTGCCGCTGCCAACAGGAGGATTCTGCTCTTATTCATCCGATGGAAGGAAGCTAGCATTTAACAGGGTTTTCCGTGAATTCCGCACCTGGAAATACTATAAAGGAGGTATGGCTGACGATGTCTGGATTTATGATTTTGCAACTAAATCGACATCGAAAATTACCGACAACGATAACCAGAATATTGAACCAATGTGGTATGGCGATGAAATATTTTTTCTGTCGGACAGTGAACGTACAATGAACCTGTTCTGCTATAATGTAACTACAAGACAGATTATAAAGGTAACACACTTTACCGAATATGACATCAAGTTTGCATCACTGGGTAATGGAACAATTGCGTTTGAAAACGGGGGTTATATTTACCTGTTCGACATAAAAAGTAAGAAACAGGTTAAACTCAATATTCAGATAGCCGATGATTTTCTGTCAGGCAGGGATGAATTGAAAGATGCCGCACAGAATATCGGATCGTATGACGTGTCACCTGACGGTGAGCGCCTGGTTTTCGGAGCAAGGGGGGATATTTTCACAGTACCATATAAATCAGGTATTACCCGCAACCTGACTAAATCGTCGGGTGCCCACGACCGGGATGTAGCATGGTCGCCCGATGGAAGGTACATTGCGTATATTTCCGACATGACCGGTGAGTTTGAGATATACACGTTGAAGCAGGATGGCAGTGAACCACCTGTTCAACTTACAAAAGGAGCTGATACTTATAAATACGCTGTAAAATGGTCGCCCGACAGCAAGAAACTGCTATGGGCAGATAAATTGCTAAGGCTTCAGTACATTGACATTGATACAAAACAGGTTACACTCATTGAAAAATCAGGGATATGGGAATATAATGAATACGAATGGTCACCTGACAGTAAGTGGATCACTTTTACTCACCCCGTTAAAAATGATTTTGGCATTGTATGCATATATAATATAGAAACAAAACTGATAACTGAAGTAACCGATGGATTTTATGATGCCGGTGGTCCTGTTTTCAGCAGGGATGGAAAATACCTGTTATATGTTTCACGGCGCGATTTTAATCCTGTATACAGTGAAGTAGAATGGAATTATGCTTACCGTGATATGTCAAAAATATACCTTGTAACCCTTGCGAAATCAACTCCCTCACCTTTTGCACCGGAAAATAATGAAGTAAAGATCGATGAAAAGAAAGATGCAACTAAAGATGCCAGGAAAAAGGATGAAAAAAAGAAAGACGAGAAATCCGAAACAGAGATAAAGGTCGATGTGAAAATTGATATTGACGGATTGCAGGACAGGGTTGTATCATTGCCGGTGAATCATGCCATTTACGGGAATATTTCGTGTATTGATAACAAGGTATATTATAATACTACTTCGTCGGCCATCGGTAAAATGATGTTAAAGCTTTATGATTTTAAGGATAAAAAAGAGACCGAACTCGGTGAAGGTATGTATTATGTCCTTGCTGCAAACGGAAAAAAGATGCTGCTCTCAAAAGGCAGGGATTACTCTGTAATTGACCTTCCCTCCGCCCCTGTTACTATGAAAGACATGGTCGATTTATCAGGATTAAAAGCCTGGACCAATAACCATGAAGAATGGAAGCAGATTTTCGATGAAACATGGCGCCAGATGCGTGATTTCTTCTATGTGCCCAATATGCATGGCGTTGACTGGAATAAAATGCACGATAAATATAAAGTTCTTATACCATATGTTAATAACCGTAACGACCTGAATTATATTATCGGTGAATTGATTGCCGAGTTAAGTGTTGGTCATGCTTACATTGGAGGCGGGGATAAACCGAAACCTGAACGTATTACTACCGGATTATTAGGGGCAAGGATCAGCAGACACTCGTCGGGCTATTATCAGATAGATAAAATTCTTAAAGGTGAGAACTGGAGCGGTAATTTAAAATCTCCGCTTACTGCAATAGGGGTTGATGTTTCAGAGGGTAATTTTATTCTTGCCGTCAATGGAAAATCAACCAAAAATATGACAGATATATATGAATCACTTATTGGTGCATCAGGAAAGCAGGTGGAACTGACCCTTAACACAAAACCTGAAGAAGCAGGTAACAGAAAAGTAATAGTAATCCCAATCGAAAGTGAATCGGAACTATATTATTTTAATTGGGTGCAGGGGAATATCGATAAAGTAAATAAGGCTACCAACGGTGAGGTTGGTTATATACATATTCCTGATATGGGAGTTGAAGGTCTTAACGAATTTGTTAAGTATTTTTATCCACAACTTTCAAAAAAGGCATTAATCATTGATGACCGGGGCAACGGCGGAGGTAATGTTTCTCCAATGATTATTGAACGTTTGCAGCGCGAGGTGACCCGCGGCAATATGGCCCGTAATGTCACCGAACCTTCACAGACTCCCAGGCAAATGATGTTAGGACCTAAGGTATTGCTTATAAATAATTACTCTGCATCGGATGGCGACCTTTTCCCATATGCTTTTAAGAAGCACGGACTTGGTAAAGTTATAGGTACACGCACATGGGGCGGTGTAGTTGGAATCAGAGGTTCTTTACCAATTGTTGATGGCGGATCACTTAATAAACCGGAATTTGCTTCGTATTCCTCCGAAGAAAGCAAATGGATAATTGAGGGTTACGGAGTTGATCCCGATATCGTTGTTGATAACGACCCTGCAAAAGAATATGCAGGAGACGACCAGCAACTAAACAAGGCAATTGAAGTTATTATACAGGAACTAAAGAACTACAAAGCAATTCCACAGATTCCTGCACCACCAGATAAAAGCAAATAAGCAAGAATCAGTCTCAGGTAAGTCAGAGGGCGACTAATTGATTGATGGTAATAAAAGTGATTCCTTTTTAAAAGCTGCCCTTTGACTATCAAGCCTTATTCGAAGATAATCGTCCGGGATTGAATCTGGTTCCGGGTTATTATTCTTAATAGGTAAATGCCACGTGCATAATTGTGTATGTCAATATCCCTGGTTATAGAAGTACCATGATTATCTATTTTATTGCAAACAACCTCATTTCCAAGAATATCGGAAATAATTACTGTAATTACCTGATCTGAAACATTATCGACCGTCAGCCTGAAATAACCATTGCCCGGATTAGGATTCACCTGAATAACTGGTGCACATGAAGTAATTTCATTTACTCCTACTGTTACAATTATTGTAGTACTAAATGAATCTTCACCGCAACTGTTTAATGCATTGAGCTGAACAGTATATTCACCTTCCATACCATATGCATGCATTGGTTCAAATTCATCTGATGTAGTTCCATCACCAAAGTCCCATACATAGGAATTTGCACCCGAAGTCAGATTGGTAAACTGAAATTCATTAAGGTTCTGTGAATAGCTGAAGTTTACCTCGGGAGTGCCTTGTTCAACAGTCACAGTAGCTTCTGTCCTTGCACTAATACAATCAGGTTCCTGAATCTGCCAGTCATAAAAATAATAGTAATATCCTGTAGGGTTCTGTTGTGCACTGCTTTTTTTAACACTCAGGATGCCTGTAATAGTATAAGGATAAGCAACCCCTCCATCATTCCTGTAAAGGTTCGGAAATGCCGGACCTGCCAAACGCAGATCGGTTCCTATATCCAGATGAAAATTCAGTTCAACAACACTTTCTCCATCAGGAACATTTACAATAACAGATTGAATAACACCTCCTGAGGCATCCTGCAATTGTATTTCCCGGTCGGCAGTACCACTGGCGTATATTCTTACGGATTTTAAAATAACTTCAGCATAGCAGTCAAAAACAAGGTAATGTGGTGTAAAATTATTAAAATAACCACCTCCGCCTGTGTTGTCGGGTTTTCCACTGTATAATGGCGCTGAAGCAACTACATTCTCAACAAAATAACTTGTGGTTTGATAAAGAACAGGGGTTGTATATGCAGAACCTGTGTAAACGGGGGTTCCGCCAATACTATCAGCATACCAGTTAAGAACTCCCGAACCGGTCGCATTCAGGATAACTGAGCCGGAGGAACATAAGGTATCTGAATAAGCAGAAGGTGATGGAGGAAGATTTATAGTGATGTAATTATTCTGAATTGCAGAATTAGTACCAATTGCGTTTGTTACTGAAAGAGTAACTGTAAAAATCCCGTTTGAAGAATAATGATGTACAGGATTTTGTTCACCCGATGTCGCACCATCACCAAAATCCCAGCTATAGGTCGATCCGGGTGTTGTACTGGTCATATCGACAAACTCGATCGCTCCTGTGCATGATTCAGTATTTGTTGCATAAAAATCAACCTGTGGAGCAATCTGAACCAGTTGAACATCCAAAACAGTGGCCACATGATTTACCACACTTACAGAAAGGGTTTTTGAATTATACCCTGGTGATGAATATGTAATGCTGTATGTTCCCTGGTAAACAGGCCTGTAGTAATCGCCAAACGGCAATCTTGTATAAACATCAGTATTATCGGCGTCATGACTGTTTATAAAAACGTGGGCATAGAGTGGTTCACCAGTGATTGAATCTGTTACAATACCCCTTACACCATTCCTGCATTCATCAATATAATTCAGCAATGAAAGATAATTTGAATTCCAGTAACCTGTCAACGTTGAAGGATCTGGCATAAAGGTGGAAGAAAGTTCAATTGTGGCTTCCCTGCAGCGATGGTAATAATTCATATAATCCTGTCGGCCTCCTTGCACTTCGTACCATGCAAAACCGTTTGTGATTCCATTATCAAGATCAGTAAAATAACCTGTAGGTCCTGCCGCATGGATAGTGTCGGCATACATCCTGCCCATAAGCTGCCACCAGAAATCGTCAGCATTAAGATCTGACTTGGTATCCCATACATAATTGAACACTTCTGCACCCTCATGAAAATTTGCCGACATGACAAATTCAAGTGAATCTGCCAGGTTCATCATTTCAATAGTTTCAGACTGCCAGTCTTCATTATCGGGATGCTGGCCATCCTCCCAGTCAGGAAAATTACGGTTCAGGTCAACACCATTTGAATTGTACCTTATTGCTCCGTTAATGGTATTGTTGCCTCCTTCATATGTACCGTCAGGATTGGCATTGGGATTAATCCATATTTCTGTATTGCTTACCATCTCGGTAACATATGAGTTGGTTCCATAATTGGACAGTAAATAATCAATCAGCCTAAGCATAAGATTATAACCAACTACTTCATCACCATGCATTGTTGAGGTATACATAAAACGTGGTTCTGCTTCTGTTTCATTTACGTTATCTGTGATTACCGCGAAAAGCAGGTCTCTCCCATCAACTGTATGACCAATATTTACTATTCTGCATAACTGAGGATAATTAGTCTGGTACTGATACATCATATTAATATATGCATCATATGTCGGGTAAGAGTTCCAGTCAGTTATATCTTTAAGGAAATGACCAAACATTTTTGGAGCTTTTTCAAGAATACCGGGGTGTGGAAGGACTTCATACACAAAATCTGCCTCATCTAATTTCTGTAATTGTCTGTTGTTTGCGAATACGTAAACATCATGTTCTTTAACATTGCTGATTGAAATCAGTTTTGTCAGTATACTGATTTCCGATTCTGAAGAGATTTTTATTTTAAGATATACCTCACCTTTTTGTTTAATGCATTGCATTGCTTTATTATACATTTCATCAACTTGTGAAAAGGTTGATTTAACAACTGTAAGAATCAAAACGAGCAAAAGTAATATGGAAAATTTTTTCATAATAGGTTTAAATAAATAATATATTTTTATAACAAATACTCCTTATTAGTCCGCCAAATGTAAACAGTAATTCTATATTAATTCAGTAATGTCGTAAAATATGCCGGAATTGGTTGCACATATTTTGAACATTTTATGCCACACATAATTTAATATATTTGCATGTCTGAAATGTGATGAGTTTTTGCCTGATAAAGAAGTCTGCTATATTATGCCCAAAGCCGGTGAACTGGCCATTGTTCCAGGTTATGTTTTTATTGCTGCCCTGTATGTGGTTATCGGCAAATAACGAAGACACTGCAAATAGAATAAATGAAGTCTTAACATCGGGTGGTTTCAGAAATGTAGCCACAGTAATTTCAGGCGACAGTATTTTCCTCACCTTCGAAAATTATAATTACCGTTTTGAATCTGATGCTATTAAAGCTGTTTTGGTAAAGACAATATCCGTTCTAACCATGCCTACACGGTACAAAGTTTTAATATTATTACCACAGAAAAACCAGGTGCCGGTAATTGCAGTTGTAGTATCACTTAACAGGTACAATTCACGAACAGAAGATAATACAGGAATCGATAATACTATGGATGATATCTATGTAACCGCCAGATTGGGTGGTTATCAAAAAAAATTAATTAACATACCTGGGCATAATTCCCTGATATCAAATATTGACATTGAAGTAAAGCCTCAACTTCGTCTCCAGTTGGGAGATTATGATTATCCCGTTAAATACCAGTTTTGCCTGCTTCCTGCAATTTCAACCTCATTATGGAAGGGTATGCATTTTACATACCAGCTTGTAATTCCGGCTTTAACTTATCATTATGTTGACAAATACAACTTTATACGTCCGGGAATTATCACTATCAGTCAGCTTTTCAGATTGCCTGAAGACATATTATCTGCCTTTACCCTTGGATATTTCACAAGAAACAGGTATGGACTTGATTTTGAAATAGGAAAGTATTTTATAAACCAACGTTTTTTCTGCTCAGTAAATTCGGGATATACCGGAAATGCTGAATTTATTCAGGCAGGCTCTTTTGGGAGTTCTTTTGAATATGGTGAAATGAATTATTTTACATACAGGACTTCAATTAATTACATTATTCCAAAATATGCTATGGTACTGAATGTCACTGCAGGCAAATATTTGTATCATCAGAAAGCAGTTGAAGCTGCTATCAGCAGACATTTTAATGAATATTTCCTTTCACTGAATGCATCGCTGACCAACGAAGGGACTAATTTTGGCGTTAGTATCTCAGTTCCTTTATACCCGGCAAAATACTCTTCAAATAAAAAAATCAGGATTCGTCCATCAGAATGTTTCAATTATTCGTATCTTGCAGCCAGGAATTTTACATATTACTATGAAACTGAAGAAAATTTTTATTCCTGGATAAAAAATTTTGATACTTATTTTGTTAAATATCAGTTAAAACAAAATTAGTAATATTAATTTTTAAAATTTGTTTTGGTTGTAATAAAATAATTTTTATATTTGTAAATCATTAAAAACTATAAACAATGAAAAGCAAATTGACACTGTTACTTGGTTTTGCTGCTATAATTTTTGTATGGCAAGCTTGTGAATTTGTTAAAGTTAATACTCCAGAACTCGACTTGACCAAGCATTATCAGGCGGAATATGTAATAAATGGTGTTGTGTTATCAGATGACGCTACCCCAGTTGCTGGTGCCGCAGTTAAAATCGGAGATACTCAGGTAATCACTGATAATAATGGTGCATATCAGTACCGTTCAAGTACCTGCCCGTTATCAGGAACATTAATTCAGGTTGTTTCAGACGGATTTGTCAGGAGTACAAATACGCTTGCATATAGTGATAATCCGCCGCTGGTTGCCAGCTACGATTTCACCCTGACCAGAAGAAACGGTTCTCAAACGGTTTCTGCACAAAATGGCGGTACATTTAATTTCAACGGAATTACTGTTGAGATTCCCGCAGGAAACAATTTTACAGTTAACGGCCAGGAGCAATCAAGTATTAATCTTGAAGTTACCAGCTTGAATTCTCTTTCAATGCTTGGTAATTCTATCGTTGGGAATCATACATTAAAAACATTTTCTTTTGAACCTGATCATACCGTATTCTCAAAACCTATTAAAGTCAGCTTTACTGCTCCTGATGGTTACGAATTCACAAATGAACTTCAATACAGGATTTTAAATGAAACAACCGGTAACTGGGAATTAAATGAGAACCAGGTAAAATACGATTTCGTTTCTGAAATAATTTCTGTTGAAGTTGATCACTTCTCAAACGGAAAAGTTGTTGACCCTGAAACTATTGAATATTCACTTCCACTAACTATTCAGTCGGAGTTCCTGCAAAGAATCACTGCATCAAGTTGCGATTGCGAAGGCCCGTTTGTATTTGAGAACGAATACATTTACACCAGACAAATAGTTAATGTATATACCGGCCCGGCTGCTGCCACATGGGAAGAATTACTTTATTTTAATATTTTATCTGATAATTATATCCCATATAGCACTGCTTACGTAGCAGGAATTCCAACAATAGGCACAATCAATCCTGTTGGCCTCGGAACATGCGACCTGCTTACATGGGATCTTTCATATGTGTTGAAAAGAGTTACCGGCACTTTTATGTACAACGGCGAATTAAAACATTTCGATCTGAAGTATTATTTTGCTATCTCTTCAGTTTTTGGAGACACTGAAGAATGCCCGGTAACATCAGGTTGCCACCAGGGCTGCCCTTAATGTATAGTTATTTATCAGTCATAAAAAAGGGATGGTAAAATTTGACCATCCCTTTTTTTTATCACTACAATCCTATTCCCATTTCTTTTTCCTGATATATATTATCATGAAAACTGTTACTGTTACCATAAGAAATATTATGCCAGGATAACCCCATTTCCAGTACAATTCCGGCATATATTTGAAATTCATCCCATAAAAACCAACAATAAAAGTCAAAGGAATAAATATGGTTCCTACAATTGCAAGAGTTTTCATAACACTGTTTAACCGGTTGCTCACATTGGAGTTGTATAGATCAAGAAGCATTGGTACCGTCTCATACAACGAATTATAAATTTCGTTCACCTGGGTAACATGATCCCGCAAATCGTTAAGAAACGGAAGTGTAGCTTTATCAATCAGGTCACTGTCATTGTTTACAAGAATTCCAACAGCACTTTTCAGGGGGATAATCTCTTTCCTCATATCTATCAGTTTTCTTTTTACCGAAAGAATATTCTGGATGGAGCTGCGTTCATCAGGATTGACCAGGACTTCTTCTGTTGCTTCAATTTCTCCGGCAATACTTTCAAGTACAACGTAATAATTATCCACAATCCTGTCGATTAACAGGTAGTACAAATAATCTGCTTTTCGCTTCCTTGACCGGCCTTTGCCTGCAATCAGGCGTTCCCTTATCTGATCAAAATAATTCCCGTTATTTTCATTAAACGAAAGCAGATAGTTTCTTCCAAGTACAAAACTCAAATGCTCATGGTGAATTTGGTTGTCATCATTATTGATGGTCATCATCTTAAGGGTGAAGAACTGGCAATCGCCATAATCTTCAAGTTTTGGAATATGGTGAATATTAAGAATATCTTCAAGCAGTAAAGGATGGAGTGAAAACTTTTCACCAATTTTCTCAATCATTGAAATATCATGCAGGCCATCGATATTAATCCAGTTAATGCAATCATCACCGCATTTTGCCAAAATCTCTACCATATCACTTCCGGTGTGTACATCAACCTTTTCTGGATTATATGTTATCAGCTGTATTTCAGCCGAAGGTCTGTGAATGTCTCCAAGGTAAACAAGGCTCCCCGGAGAAGTATTTACTTTTGTCCTTAGGGCTGATAATGATTTCTTTTTCATCTTTCAGATATTTTGTTTTGAATACCAAAATACAATTTCATCGATATTGCTGATAATTTCTTTTCTTAAATTTTTCAATTCATTTAGCTCAGTATCATTTTTATCTGACAATTGAACAAACCTTATTACCGAAAATATTTTTTTTATTCTTATTGTACCGGCAAACCATATCTTTGAGCTAAGCGGCATTCCTGCAAACAGCAACAATAACAACAGTAAATTTCCTGTCAAATAAGACAGTAAAACCAGTAATATAATGTAATACACCGGGAATAATACCAGGCCAAGTCCGAATTTTATAGAGCTGTGAAACTGTTTGTCCTTTGTACTCTTTACCACTTTTTCGGTTATCCAATATGGAAGATAATTGGAAACAATACCATATAAAATAAATGGAACAGCAGGAATAAATAACAAACACTTCAAAATTATAAGCATTTTTGAATAAGCGGTACTGTCAAAAAGCCAATCCCTGAATCCTGTTTTTTTAAGCAGGTTGTAATAAATGTCGACTTTTAAATCAAGTTCCTGCAACTCTGAATCATGATTTTCAGCATACGCATCCATTATATTCAGAATATTTTTATCAGCAATAAATTTCTCTGCCTGAAGAAGTTTTTTTCCTGATTTCCGGGTCATTGAAAAATCGTACAATTCCCTTATCTTTTCAAATAAATCATAATACTTTGCACTTTTAATGTCAATCATTAATGGCCGTATTTGTTCTGCCATTTTTTCCTTCAGCAACATCATCGCCTTTTGTGGACTTGAATAATATTCCTTGGCAAAGGATCCGATTTCAAACGGATTGCCATAATTCACCTGAAGTGTACTGTAATAGTTCTGATAATGACTGAAATATATTCCGACCGGAACAATTTGAACTCCCGACCTGAAATCTGATTTTTCCTCAGCAAGAAATGCAATTCTTGGTACTCCTTTTTTCAGGTTCTGCAACCGGCGTTTGTCATGATGCGTTGTTTCGGGGAACAATGCCAGAGACATGTTATTGTGAAGTATTTCTATGCATTGTCTGAATATTTCTTCATTTTCCTTGAGGGATTCTGCACCATCACGAATACGGTAAACAGGAAGTATTTTAAATTTGCCCAAAACCCAGGACTGAAATGGGTTCTTAAAAATATCGGCTCTTGCAAGAAATACTATCTGGCGCTTGGTAGTACAAATTACAGCAAGAGCATCCATTAGTGCATTCTGGTGGTTTGGTACAAATATTAAAGGACCATCCTCAGGGATATTCTCAGAATTAGTAACCACTATATGCCGGTAAAACAAATAATGTGCGGTATTTACGAATAACTTTAAAATTGCATATAAAAATGACCAGTTTTTCATTTTAAGATTTCCCGGTAAATAATAAACGCAAAATACAAAAAAAAAGAACTTAACATGAATTAATAAAGCATCTGCAGCAAAATTTTATCTGCTGGTAAGATGATTATGAAAAAATTGCCTGATACCTGGCCTGTTTCCTAATTTGTTCCTTTAACCAATCCGATATCTCTTTACTCAAAACTCCTTATATATTCAGCTTTGGCCCGGTTATCAGTATGTGCGGCCTTCAGATATAAATAAGTAATATTTTTGTAGTATTCGTCTCTCATGCAATCGTTTAAAAAAATAGTCACTGTTTGATTTTCATTACTCAATACTACCATTACTTTATCCGTTATTTATTTTATGATATAGTACAAATTTTTTCTTTTGGGTTGAACAGGATAATTTCTGTAATTTGCAAATCAGGATGGGAATAGAATACAAGAAAGAATTAAAACCCGGCACACTGGCCGGGATATGGAAAATTAATGAGGATTACGAATATCTGATTGAATTATATAAACCTGATAAGCAGGAGAGGCAAATCCTGGAAAATTTCTCCTCACAATCACGGAAGCTCGAATGGCTTGCAACAAGAACACTGTTAAATGAATTATCCTCTAAGGTATTAAAAATAATGTATCATTCCACCGGAAAACCTTATTTATTGAACGATGAATTAAATATCAGCATATCACATACACAAGGTTACGTTGCGGTTTTGATTTCTACATGCGAAAGTACAGGGATAGATATTGAACCGGTGAGCCGCAGGGTAACAAAAATAGCAAAAAGGTTTTTATCGGATGATGAACAGAAATATATTTCAAATTCACAAAATGGTTTATTGGCGCTTATTTACTGGTGTGCCAAGGAGGTCTTGGTAAAAATAAACGGGGACAGGACATTAGACTTTACAAAGTGTTTAAGAATACAGACAATAAACCAGGAAAATGACCTGTACTTCACAGGCAGAATTCAAACTGATAATTTTGGGCAGGATTTTATTATCAGGCATTTTATTTTTAATAATCATTTGGTTGTATGGTCGGCAGACTGACTGCATTAAATTACTTGTATAATTGAAAATTTAAATATCTTTGCAGCCAATTTTTTTTATAAGTATTAATATTTCTAAAGTATATAAACGTTAGTCAAATGCAGAACAAAGGGGCTATTAGATTACTTGCAATACTACTGGCATTAGTAAGCATTTACCAGTTGTCGTTTACTTTTTTCACGAAGAAAGTTGAGAAAGATGCAATAAAGTACAGTAAAGGTGATATTAACAAGGAAAGAGCTTATCTTGATTCCATATCCGGTGAGACGGTATATAATTTTATCTGGTTAAGAAAATTCACCTTCAAAGAATGTAAGGAACGGGAACTCAACCTTGGTCTCGACCTGAAGGGAGGTATGAATGTCACTCTTGAAGTATCGCTGGTTGATGTAATACGCTCTCTCGCAAACTACAGTAATGATTCTACATTTAACAAAGCGCTGACCCTTGCAGCCAAATATCAGCTTGACAGTCGTGAAGACTTTGTTACATTATTCGGCAGAGCTTTTCACGATACTGATCCTAACGCGAAACTCGCCGCAATATTCAGCACAGTTGAACTGAAGGAAATCATCAATTATAACTCTACTGATGAAGAAGTGATTACCTATCTTCATAAAGAAACACAGAGTGCTATTGATAATACATACAATATTTTGCGGAACAGGATTGACCGCTTTGGTGTTACCCAGCCAAATATCCAACGACTACAGACAACCGGCAGGATATTGGTTGAACTTCCAGGAGTAAAGGAACCCGAGCGGGTACGTAAATTATTGCAGGGAACTGCCAGCCTTGAATTCTGGGAGACATTCGATAATGAGGTAATATATCCTACCCTTTTAGAAGTAAACAAGAAAATCAAGGAATTGAGCAAAACCAACCAGGGTATGATCGACTCATTAATAGGAATCGATTCTGTTGGTACACAAGGCAAAAAAGACATTGCTGAGACAACTTCCGCAACAAACGATACTTCCAAATCATTACTCGATTCATTGAAAGATAGCGAGAGTGATACCGGAACAACCGATTCTGCAAAGGTTGACCCTGAAAATCTGAAAAAAGAATATCCATTATTTGCTGTTTTGGCTCCAAATACTTCACGCGACGGAAAGCTTATGAAAGGAGCTGCTATCGGAATATCACATTTTAAAGATACAACAAAAGTAAATGCTTATTTCAAGCTTCCTCAGATAAAACCATTAATTCCGAGAGACCTGAGATTTATGTGGACAGTAAAACCAATTGACCAGGCTGGAAATTTCTTTCAGTTAATAGCCA
>Ga0247841_10007270_pt1 | contig 16534 bp, 16 predicted proteins | sample LaCruzMarch2015__2_FD_192410 | JGI IMG/M metagenome (GOLD analysis project Ga0247841, IMG submission 192410) | Freshwater microbial communities from meromictic Lake La Cruz, Castile-La Mancha, Spain - LaCruzMarch2015_18m | ecosystem: Environmental > Aquatic > Freshwater > Lake | place: Spain... | reverse complement strand
AGTCAAACATCAATTAGACGGTAAAATTGCTACCTTTAAAGATTCAGAAAAAACCTTGACGATAGATATTTCTAATTTTAATTTCAAATTTGACAGAAAAGTCAGTAATGATACATTCTCTTCTCCACAGTTGACTATTCCTGTGAGAACAGTTATTGAGAATAAGGCGATTGATTTTTTGAAAAAGATCGGTCGTTACCCAGATGAACTTGCAAAAGGATCGACTAATGTAATTTATTTAAAATATAATCCGATTAATCAAAATTTTGTTAATGTTGAAAAAAGCTCCCAAGCACAACTTGTTGAAATTGATTTTGGACGGCCAGACATTGATACATTTGAAGTGGTAACCCCCAAATTTTTTACCAGTCAGAATTATGTAATTATGCTTTTTCAAGGGGAAGAATTTCAAATAATAAAAAGTCAAATAGCATTTTTTGAAAAATCTGAGGAACAGGTCGGCACTTATACAGTTAAGACTGGTGAAGAAGCATGGTCGGAATTAAACAGCGGAATGGGGTTTGTAGTTGCCGGAACTCAAGGGCAAAAAAATATACTTGTTAAAGATATGAAGCTTCGTTATTTTGATCCAGATATTTATCAAAATTACTTACAGCCAGTATATGTGTTCCTAGGTGATGGGGATTTTGTAGCATACGTACAGGCAATAAAGAATTAGAATTTAGGATTTGCGTAATCTACATTTTCATCGATCCATTTAATAATATTACGAGTATCACTAAACCTGTCTAGGCTTTTTAAGATAACAATAACAAACTGATGACCATTTTTTTTATAAAAAGAGACAAGATTTTCTCCAGCATTTTCAGTATATCCAGTTTTTAACCCCCCTAAGCCTTGAATTTCTCCAAGAAGTTTGTTGACATTATTCAATTGATGAAAATATTTAAAATCAACATCAGAGATGGTGATTTCTTTAGTAGAAACGATCTTAGATAGATAAGGGTTTTTAAGTAATTCTCTTGCTGCCAAACTTAAATCGTAAGATGTGGAATGTTGAGTTCCAGAGTCTAGTCCATTAGGGTTTGAAAAATGACTGTTTTTCATACCTAGTGTCTGGGCTTTCTTATTCATCAAATCAATAAATTTATCGTATCCATAATTATCAGCTAAAACATAAGCGGCATCGTTTCCTGAATAAACTAGCATTCCATATAGAATATTCTCCACCGTTATTTTTTCACCGATCACAAGCCCCATTATCTGACCATCGTCAATTGTTTTTTTAACCGTAATTATTTGATTAGGTTTATAGATATCGTATGCAACCAATGCAGTCAAAATTTTAGTTGTTGAAGCTGGAAAAAGCTCTAGATTTTCATTTCTAGAATAAATTGGAGTAAAGGATGGCAGGTCAACCAAATAAATACTTTCAGCTGTAACCTCAGGATAATAGGGAAGTTTTATAAAGGGTATCGGGTGGACATCTACTTTAAATATTGGAGCGGTTTTGTTAATCAAGTCACGGTTATAAGCAAAGATGTGAAAATAGTATGAATCACCAGGATAAAAAAGCAGAATAAAGGTAAAAAAAATAAAGGATAAAATGTGTTTGGAACGCATGGATTAAATATTAAATGTTAAACAATTAAGTCAAGATCTAAAATTATTTAGAAAATTCGCCGGTGATCGGTTTTGTCACTTTTTCAAGGTCAGAACCTCTCATTGATATTGATTTACTGTGGCTTCCAGCATTAAAAAAAATAACTTCGGTGTTTATTATTGTTTTATCAAAATATAAGGGGATCTTAAACAAATTTCCAAAAGGAGGAACAGCTCCTATCTTAACACCTGTCACTGATTCAACTTCTTCTGGTTTAGCCATTTCCAGATCTTTTATAGAAAATAATTTTTTAAACAAAGAAGTATCGACCTTTTTATCCGCTGGTACCACGATCATGATCGGTTTTTTATCAGCTTTCATCACCAAGGCCTTGGCCCCCTGTTTTAGGTCGGTTTTTCTTACTGCGGCCGCTTCTTCGGATGTAAAAACAGCTTTGTGTTCCATTGTTTTATAGTCAACTTTATTTTGATCAAGAAGATTTTTTATCTTATTAAAAACAGATTCCGTTGATGGCGATTTTACATCTGAATCAGAATGTTTTACAAATATTCCCAATTCCTTTAGTTTATCTTCTTTAACGGCCGATGGAGCCTTCATAATCGCAGTTCTTCCACTTGATGTCATCGGCATGGCAATAACTTCACGGATAGAAGTTTCGCCGGTAATACAAGTTAACAATCGGTCAATTCCAGGTGCTATTCCGCCGTGCGGGGGAGCACCATATCCCAATGCTTCGATCATGTGTCCAAATTTCAAGTTTATTTCATCTTCGCTTAATCCCATAATTTCAAATACTGACTTTAATCCTTCAGGAGTGTGATTTCGGATGCTTCCTCCACCAACCTCGTAACCATTGCAGACCAAATCATATTGGGTGGTTAAGATATTCCCAATATTCTTTTTTTCAAGTAAATCGTTCATAAATTCTGGTTTTGGAGCGGAAAAAGGATTGTGAGTAAATGTCCAGCCACCTTCAGGAGTTTTTTCAAAAAACGGAAAATCGACTACCCAGGCAAAAGCTTGAATATTTTTCTTCTTTTCTTCTGGAGTTCGAAGGTCAAATTTATCAGCCCCAAACTTTTTTATCGCCTCTTCATATGTATAAACGGGAAAGGGCTTCTGCTTGATTGGTATTTTTAATTTTTCATAAACATCGATCATCATTCCTTCGATCAGGTTCATGACATCTTCTCGCTCGACAAAGCTCATTTCAACATCGAGTTGGGTAAATTCTCCATAAGCTCGATCTGAACGAGGATCTTCATCACGAAAACATCGGGCGATCTGAAAATATTTTTCAATTCCACCGACCATTAATAGTTGTTTATATTGTTGGGGAGACTGGGGGAGGGCGTAAAATTTACCCGGCTGGAAACGGGAGGGGACAATAAAATCGCGGGCGCCTTCAGGCGTAGTCTCAGATAGAATTGGAGTTTCAATTTCTAAAAATTTTTTATTAAAAAGATATTGGCGGATAAGATCAATAAACTTTGATCTTAAAGCCAAATTTTTGTGCATTCTTGGTCGGCGAAGATCAAGGTAGCGATATTTAAGTCTGACCTCTTCATCAATATCATGCCCATCGGAATTGACCGGTAGAGGAAGAGTTTTGGTTTTATTTAGAATTTTTAGTTCTTTAGCTTCTATTTCAACTGACCCAGTTTTGATCTTAGAATTGGCCATTTTTTCCGGCCTATTTTTTACCAAACCTTTTATATAGACAACGTCTTCTTCAGAAAGCGCTTTAAAATCCTCTCCGCCAACTACCTGAACGGTGCCGGTACGATCACGAAGGTCAATAAAGACGATCTTTTTATGGTCGCGTTTTGTATCGACCCAACCGTAAAGTTCAACAATTTCCCCGACTTTTTGTGGAGTTTCTTCCACATATAAATTTTTCATAACAACTTCATAATCATACAATCTTTTTACAGCTTTGACAAGATAAACGTAATTTGATAGAATAACTAACTTATAGTTATTATTTTTAGGATAATTTATAATGCTTAAGGCTAAAAGGGTTGCTAGCGAATTCTCATTATTAGTATATGGTGCTATTTTATTATCAGTTGGAGTTGCTGTGGTAGATATTAAAAAAGAAATATTAAGATTTAAAGTTGCTGAAACAAGGTTATCTCAAATGGAATTATTAAAAATTTGGAATAGTGTTCAAAAATTTGAACTCAAGCCGCAAAGAACAAATAGATTTTTATAAAGACATTAATTATTATTGGCTATGAAAAACAGATCTTATCAACTCCTTACATGTCTTAATCTCTTTATTGAGATTAGGAGTCGGTGTGGTTGATAATACTAATTTGTAAATTAGCCACCCCGCAAAAGAAACGCGGGGTTTTTTAATCTTTAAATAAACTTAAAAATAACAATGAAAATAGAACAGGGAAGAACACCAGTAACATTGACAATGTTTGATAATAAAATTCATCCAGGCGAAATGGGACTTCTTTCTAATTTTTTCGGACCATTAGGTAAGCGGTATTTCTATAATTTATCTCGGGGTCAATTAAATACCGATAAATCGACTGAAGGTCAATTGGAAAATTATGTAGATGCGTATTTTTTTCAAAGAATCAGAGAACAATATCCCTATTTGTCTCCCGGTCAGGAAGTACAATTTTATAGAAGTCAATTAACAAGAGCAAATAAAGTAATTGAATATTTAGCAAGTACTTTAGCTTTACCAAAAGGAGTATTTCCTCTCAGAAACGAAGTAAAAGTATTTCCTGATTCTCCGTCTCAAAGATTGAGACAGATTGCTGATGAAAATGTAAGTGCTGATCTGAGATATCAAACATCAAGACAGATGATTTTGGCATACTTGGCCTCTCCACTCGATGAAAGGGCCTCATCGGAAAAGATTCAAACACGATTATTCAATTTCCAGGATTTTTTGGATAAAACATTATTTGTAGGTAAAACCGGTCAGACCGAAAAAAAAACGATATTTTCTCAACATGATAATCATACTAATTCGACTGTTGATTTTAGTTTTGACAATCATAAAAAAATTAAGAATAAGCGTGATGCTCATTTAAAAAAAGAGACATATGATGTTAGAACAACTACTGTCAAAGGGATTGAGGTATATACAAGTATGCGTCATAAAGGTGAAAATGAATCAATAATTAAAGCAATCATGAAGGCTGTGATAAATCATAAACCTATCGATATCTTAGATTCGGTGAAAGATTCCATCGGTATGAAATTTGCGATTATGGGCAATGAAAAAGTCAGAGATTTGTTTGTTAGTGAATTTGAAAAATTAATCATGACATATAAAGACATCGATAGAATTGAAGTTGACGATACTCCCGACGGTGATAGAAATCAAAATCAGAGTTCTTTCAAACGGAGGCGACAAATATTTCTTAAAGGCTTATCAATACCGATCGAAATAATTTTTTACTCAACTCCCGAGTATTTAAATTCCGAATATGAAATTGGCAAAAATTTTATGGGAAGAGCTCACGATCTATATGATATGAGGCGAATGGGGGCAGCTGCAAAAATTTTATTTATGAAAGAAATGTATGGGGTTGATATTCAGCCATTTATAGATCAAAGGTTAGGGGTAATTGCCGATGATCTTCTATATAGAAATATGATAGACGAACATGATGAATATATTTAAAAAATATTTTAAGTAATCAATAGCGATTGTAACTTGCCTTTCAATCTTTCCCTACCATTCCACCTATCAATTTCGAGATTATAAACAACTTTTATTTTTTGTCCACGAGATAACTCCTTGAATTTATCAGCTTGATTAAAAGCGAGAAGCTCCAGGCCATCGACAAATATTTTCAAATGTTTTTGAGTTTTTCCAAGCAACTGGGCGCCGGTCAAGATACCCTCACTATAAAAAGTTGGTTTTGGGTTTCCCATGCCAAAAGGTTCTAAAGTCTCTAGTGACCTAACCAGATCTAAATTGATCTTTGAAATTGGAATTTTCAAGTCGGCCTCAATTTTTCTTTCCAAGTCTTTATCGTTGATCAATTTTTTTGCCAATTTTTGAGCATTTTTTATAAAACCTTCCAGCTGATTTTTTTCTAAAGTAAAACCGGCTGCTTGTTTATGGCCGCCTGCATCAATTAAATCTTTCTTAAGGGAGCGCAGAAAATCGGTGACATGAAAAGAAGGAATTGAGCGGGCAGAACCCTTATACCCAGCGTCACTTTTAGTTATAATCAAAGTCGGCCGATAAAATTCTTCGGCAATTTTTGAGGCGATCAAACCAATTATTCCCTCATTCCAATGTTCAGAAACAAGAATGATAACTTTTGGAATAGCTGTCGATTTTTTTGTTTCTATCTCTAACATTTTTTTCGCCTCTTTCACTGATTTTTCAACCAACTCCTGTCTTTCGATATTGACATTTCCGATTTTATGTGCCAGATCATATGCTTTTTTTTCATCATTAGTGCAAAGTAATCGAAGAGCGTCAATCGCGTGCTCTAATCTTCCAATCGCATTAATCCGGGGGGCAATCATAAATCCGACTTCATATGGAGTAATTTTTTTATCTTGAATTCCAGCTTGTTTGAGAATATGTTTTATACCAAAACGTTTTATTTTATTAAAAGTTTCAAGCCCGTATTTAACAAGTGAGCGGGAAGGTCCAGCCAAAGGAACGAGATCGGCAATAGTTCCAATACTTGCAAGAGCAGCATAATCAGTGGAAAAATTAAACCGTAATAACTTATTGTTTGATTGTTTTATTGTTTCATTGTTAGAAAAAGAATCAAAAATTTCTTTTGCAAAAAAATAGGCAACACCGCTTCCGGAAAGTGCCGGAATATGAAAGATTGCCTCAGCTTTTTCTGGATTTTTTTCGCCCTTTAAATGGTGATCAGTGACGATTATTTTTATTCCGAGTTTGGTTGCGTATTTTATTTCCTCGATCTTAGTGATCCCATGATCGACACTAATTATTAGCGATGGATCAAATTTTTTTTTGATATTGTCAATTCCTATTCTAGAAAATCCGTAACCTTCCATTTTTCGGTGGGGGACGTAAGGCATGACTTTAAAACCAAGTAAATACAGAGTTTCCCAAAGGATGGCTCCGCCCGTAATTCCATCGGCGTCGTAGTCTGTATATATTACTATCATTTGATCCTTTTCTTTGATTTTTTTAAGTATTTCTAGGACTTTTTTAAAGGATTTTTTGTAGGACCCAAAGTCTTCAAGTGTTAAAGTAAGGGGTGATGGGGGATTGAGAAATAAAGGAATATCTTTTATATTTCGTGCTTTAAGAAGTACGTTTACTATTTCTTTTTCAGTTGATTTGTCATGAAGTTTTATTTCATTTTTGAAGGTAATTTTCATATTTACTCAATCAATTTTTCTTCTTTTTCAATTGCCAACAAATTAGTAGACTCTAGCTTTTGTCCCAAAGACGAAAATGTTTTTGATACTTGGGAGCTTTGGTTGTAGGCATTTGTTACATGTTTGTTTAATACAGATAAAGCTTCATCGGTTTTCTGATAATCCTTTTTGATCGCTTGTAAGATCTTTAGAATTTCTTTGGCTTTTGTTTCGATTTTTTCTCCTTCAAATGAAATGAGAATAGCTTTTATATATGCATAAAAGCTCATTGGTGAAACCGGCAGGACGCGGTTAGCTCCGGCATAATCAAACACAGTTTCGTTGTTGATCAGCTCGTAATAGATACTTTCAGAAGGAACGTACATTATTGCATAGTCAACCGTTTTTTCTTCGGCCAATATATATTTTCGGGCAATATCATCGACGTGTTTCTTAACATCTCGTTCGAAATCTTTTTTTATAGTGGAAATTTCATCTTTATTGGTTGCCCTGGAAATTTTTTTAAAAGTATCGATCGGAAATTTGGAGTCGATAGGAATTAATCCTTGAGAAGTAATAAGAACGGCATCAACAATTGATCCGGTTTTAAAATGATACTGAAGTTTGTATGATGATTTTGGAAAGTTTTGGGCTAATAACTCTTTTAAAACATGTTCACCAATATTGCCGCGTAATTTTGGAGAAGTTAGATATTCTTGTAATTCCTTCATAGATCTGCCGATCTCAGAAAATTCACCGATTGATTTTTGAACGGATGCAAATATTTCCAGATTTTTTGATAATTTTTGGTCGACAGAAAGATTTGAAGTTTTGAGCCACTCGACAATATCTGAGGAAAGGGTGGTTTTTTCTTCAAGTTGATTCAGCCACTGACGAATAACAAAAAGGGTAATGAGAAGAAAAATAAAAGCAATTCCTAAAGCAAAATACATGCAGTAATTATACCAAACCTCCACCTTTGAAGATCTTTGGCTTTAGCCATTCTTGGCTAGTTTGTGGTTTGTCGATCAAAGCTTCTTTTTCGACTGATTCAATTGGGCCTGATTTTGGAACTTCCGGGCTGTGACTAGGCATAGAATTTGTTACTTGAGGTTGAGGGTTCATTACTGGTTGTTGTTGTGGGATTTGAAAACTATTTACTTGTGGTTGGGACATAACAGGAACAGGTTTTTTAAAAGCCTTTTTAACAGCTCCAGCTCTAAGTAGCACAGCAATATGTTCAAAAGTATCAGCGTTAGTAGAGTAGGAAGTAAAGTTATTTGTTGAAGCAGCTGCTCCAGCATATAAGTTTGTTGCAATATCTCGGTCAATTTCAATTCCTAAGGTTTGTATAACCGATAAAACTAATTCAGAAATAGAGGAAATTGTTTTGTTGACGTGATTGACCGTGCCAAAATAAGCATTTGTAAGATGTCTGTCGATGTTGATAATATCTTTGCCGTTAAATTGATTTTGATTATCTGTAAAAATTGTGCCTAAACTGTTTAAAGTTGGAGCATCAATAACAAAAATAACATCAACTAAGCCACCAGTGTAGGAAAAGCTAACTTGATTTGGATTTAATTTTTGAAATCCAGGGCGGGGAGTTACGACTAAGTTAAAAGATTGACCTTGAATATTATAATCAACCTTATCAATTGCACCATCTGAATAAGGAAATGAGATTAGTAAACTATCGCCACCGGCGCCAATAACATTTTGAATTTTATCCGAGGCGGCTAAGTCTGACTGAACTTTCTGACTAGAGGCAACAGAAACAGTTTTACCCATCTTGCTTAGGGCTAGATAGAGTGAGGTTGAAGCGGCAATGGCATCGATAGATGGATTTGGAGGAATAACAATAACAGCCGAGCGGCACTTAGTTGTAATTTCCTGTATACGAGCTAAAGTGTTTTGGGTGTTATCCATATTTCTTATAGGATAGATTTTACCACATCACCAACCAAAAAGTCAAGTGGGGGGCCGAATATCATTCCGGCTTCTTGGCCTTTTTTGACTTCATTAACTATCTTAGCACGGACCTTTAATGATACAAGCTTAGTTTTTCCTATAGGTTTATTTTTTCTGAATGCTTCTAATTCATCGCCAAGATTAAGCTTACCTTTAATAACCTTGACTCCAAATATTTTTTCACCTTCGATTATAAAGTTTGCCAAGATCTGAGCTTCTCCTTTTAAATTCTTCTCTTTTTCTTCTTTTTCTTTGATTAAATTGGCTACCTCATTAAGTTCGTCAAGGAGCTCATAAATAATTTGATAGCTTTTAATAATTACTTTTTCTTGTTTAGCTAAGCTTTCAGCTTCATGGCTGGTTTTTACTGTGAATCCAATAATGATTGATTTAGTTGCTTTTGCAAGAAATATGTCTGACTTATTGATTTCCCCAACGGCGATAAGAACAATATTCAGATTAGTATTATCTTTTAAGGAATTTTTAATTGCCTCAACACTTCCTTGAGAATCAGCCTTTATTATGGCTGGAAGTTTTTTTTCAATGACGGGTATCTTTAAAACGTCCTCCAAGGTCAAAGCTTTTTGGGTAGTTGTCGATTCCTCATCGGTCGTTTTGATCTGCTCGTTGGAGACAGATTTGATCATTCCTCCGACTTCCGGCATATCATTAAAACCTAAAATTTCAAAAGGATTAGATGGGAAAACCTGGGTAACACTTTTACCAAGATCATTTATAAGTGATTTAACCTTCATTTTTTGGTCATTAACATAGACAGTATCGGCAATTTTTATCGTACCGTCTTTAATTATTGCGCTGGCAACGATTCCGCGACGATCTTTTTTTGTTTCTATTATGTAGGCAATGGCAGGGTTATTTTCACTGTAAGCTAACTTAAGATCGGAAGCAATAAAAAGAATTGTCTCTAAAAGTTCATTTATGCCTTTCCCAGTTTTTGCAGAAACTAATGCAACTGGAACATCTCCGCCTTTTCCTTCGGTCATGACCTCAAATTTCAACAGATCATTCTTAACCTTGTCTGGATTAGTTTCTGGCAGATCGATTTTATTAATGACAACGATAAACGGTATCTTGGCGGCCTTGATGTGGGAAATCGATTCCTCGGTCTGAGGCATGACAGAATCTTTACCATCGATCAAAAGGAGGGCAATATCAGCAACGTTTGCGCCTCGAGCTCGAAGTTTAGTAAAGGCTTCATGTCCAGGAGTATCGATAAATGTGATCTTATTTGTTTTATAGTCCTTAAATTCAGTAGTAATTTCGTAGGCTCCAATCTTTTGAGTTATCCCGCCATATTCTTTATCCGTGATGTTACTTTTTCTAATAAAATCCAGTAACGTAGTTTTACCGTGGTCAACATGGCCGAGAATGGCAACGATGGGCGGACGGTTCATATTATAAATATATTATTAATTGTTAAATTGTTTCATGGTTCAATTGCTAAAAACAACAATCGAACAATAGAGCAATGAAACAATAATTTAAATTACGCTTTTGGTTTTTCTTCAGTAATTTTATTTTCAGGAGCAACTTCAGGAGTACTTGCTGGCTCTTCAGATTTAGTTTGAATAATGTCAATTTCAAATTCGGTCAACCTTGACGCTAGATTAACATTTATTCCACCTCTACCAATTGCCAAAGGAGCTTCTTTTTCCTCAACCGTTACCTTGGCTCTTTTTCCAGCTTTGTCAATTTCAACAGATGTTATTTTAGCGGGTGATAAGGCAGCGATTAAAAATAATTTTTCATCTTTATTCCACTGAATTATGTCAATTTTTTCGCCGCCGCCCAATTCGTCGATTACTGTTTGAACTCGGACACCTTTTTGACCAACACAAGCTCCAACCGGATCTACTCCTGATTGAGTCGAAGTAACTGCGATTTTAGCTCTTTCTCCAGGTTCCCGAACGATCTTTTTAATTTCGATTGTTCCATTAGCGATCTCTGGGACCTCTCTTTTAAAAAGCTCTTCTATCAATTTAGGATGAGAGTGAGAGACAATTATCCTTGGGTTGTCAAATTTATCATTGGATATCTCCTTAAGATAGACGATTAAATTTTCATTAACTTGATACTTGTAATTATTCATCTGTTCTTCTTTAGGAAGAATGGCTTCGGCCTTGCCAATATCAATAGTGGCACTATAGCCGTCATATCGAATAATTCGTCCTTTGACGAGTGTTCCCACTTGTGAGAGATAATGAGAAGCGACTGTTTTTTTCTCTGCCTCTCTAATTTTCTGTAATATAACCTGTTTAGCTGTTTGGGCTGCAATTCTACCAAAACCCGGTGGGGTAATATCCTTATCATCCTTAAATATCCTTGCTTCTCCAGTATCTTTATTTACAGTAACTTTAATTTCCTCTTCTTCTTTAGAATATTCCTTTTTATATGCAGCAATTATGGCCTGCTCGATCGAGAGGATAACATCATCAGCCGAAATTCCTCTTTCTGTTGCAACCTGGTTTAAAGCTAGTGAAAATTCACTTTTAATAATTGTCATATTTTTTTAAATATTACTTTTTTGGTGCAGAAGCTTCTTTTTTAGCTGGCTTTTCACCTTCAGTTTTATCGGTTTTTTCTTTCTTTTCTCCACCCTCAGCTGGTGCTTCTTCGCCTTCTTTTACAGCCTCAGTGAGTATCTCAGGAGCAGCAACAGCTGTTTCTGGAACAATACTTTCTTCTTTGTGGGCAATGACGGCAACAATAACTTTCTCTGCCGGTGTTTTTATCTCATACTTATCTGATTTTTTAAGATCAGAAACCTTTATTTCCTGACCAATTTCTTTGATAACGGTTACATCAACTTCAATATGAGAAGGAATGTCTTCTGGCAAGGCTTCGACTAATACAGTGTCAGACTGAACAAGCAAAACTCCACCTTTTTGAGAGACTGCTTCAGAAATACCGATCGTTTTAACAGGAACATCGGTCTCGATTTTTTTAGTAAGATCAATTTTTCTAAAATCAATATGCAGTAGAGAGCTTGATAAAGGATGTTTTTGAATATCTTTTATCATAACTGGGATACTTTCTTTGTCTATAGATAAATAAACAACTCCTGTTTCACCAACGATCTTGTATGTCTTAACTAGGTCTTTATAGACAACAGAAATTGATTTTGATTTAAAGTCCGGACCATAAATATTGCCTGGGACCAAGCCTTGTTTTCGAACTTTATTTAACTTTTTACCAAAAATTGTTCTTAATTCAGCTTTTAAAGAGACTTTCTCTGAAGAACTTAGCGATTTTTTCATATGTATAAGTAAATTTATTAATAATAAAACAACTTAACAAAACATTATTCCTTTGTTAACTCAATGAAAAATATTTTGTCTGTCAATAAGTTCGTATTATAGATGATTTGGTTATCTTTAACAATAGGAGAAAAATTTTGATTTAGGATAGAAATGTTTTTATTTAACTCAAATTCCAATATCAAGTCTGAATTCTTTGCTCCGGTTTGTTTTTGGACGACCAATTGATAAATATTAGTTCCTTTCTTGACAGGCTCCGTCAATTGATAGCTAATTTTGATATCGGCTGTTTTTCCAGGTGCAAGCTCAAAGAAGAAACCAATTTGCTTATATTGAGCATCCATTTGATCGATATTTTCAACTTGAACGCCGTCTTTTGTAACCATGTTTAAAATTGAATCCTTTGGAAGCAGCACTTGAAAATAATTACGATAATAGCCTGTAGGAAAAATTTCAGCAGGAGAGTCATTCTTATATTGTAATGAAAGCAGGTGGCCGATCTGCCCTTGACCGTCAATCTTGATTTTTAAATTAACAAACCTGTTAATGAAGAAGTTGGCCTTATTCGCCCCAACATTTGCATCGTATGGAAAAACATAATCAGTTATACAATCCTGCGATAACGTACACTTTGGCTCAATAACCCGTCCGGACCAAAAGGATGAATCAAATAGAGATTGAAAATTTTGATCCTCAAAAAAAACAACTATTTGCTTTTCGTCAAGAGATTTTTTTATTTGAAGGAAAAGACTTTTAATGTCAACTATGTCCATATTATTTTTTATTTGACGAACAATCGAAGACAGAAATGTCTTTTTTTGGATTGATCCAGGAAAGAATTTTTTTTCGACATATAGCTGTGTTTTTAAATAGAAATTTTTTGCATTAATATATTCTTTAAAATCGGGTAGGTAGAGATCATTGAACGCGTATAGAATATTTTCTACAGCTGTAGTTGTAACCAAAATTCCTCCGGAAAAATCTGTCATTTTCATTTCCTTTTCCAGAAAAAACAGGGCCTTTTGATAATTGGTGAAAAAATCAGGAGAAAAATTTGAATCCCTAAAAAACCAATGGGGAACATTTAGATATTGGGAGATCGGTTTTGGTGGGTCCAGATGAACTGTTAGCTGGCCATCCGCATCATAAATATCGTAAACTTTAATATCGCTAATTGAATAGTTCCCAATTTCAAAAACTCCAAATGATCCAATAAAACCTCCTCCAGGGCGGAGCTCCATATTGTTGGCAAAGAAAATTACATATTTATTTATTTTTTCCTGTGAAATAGTGGCTTGGAAATAATCTATTATTTTTTGGGCTTTTTGAATGTTGTCTGCCTGCTCAGACAATTGTTTTTTTATCCGATTAAAAAAGTTATTTTTTATAGGTATTTTTTGAGCAATGGTATTTAATTCTTCACGGATACTTGAGAGATTATTTTTTATCTTTTGAATTCGTAGGATCAAAGTGCTTTTTTCTTCAGGTGATTTTTGCTGTTGAAAAAACATAGTTTCCAAACCTTTGAAATCGCTCATTAAAGACTGGGTTTGCTTGATTATCGATTGGCTTTTTTCATTTATATCAATTAGATTATCTGGAAGAATTGCAATACCAAAAAGAAGATAGGTTGGACGAACAAGAAGATATAATTTTTTTGACAGATCATTCGTGAACAAGGAGTTGTTGATATTTTTAAGTGAATTTTTTTTCAGAGCTTGATAATTTTGGTAATCGAAAAAAAATGAAAGAAAAAGAAAGGGGATAAATGCGACATGAATCGCGATAATAGAAAAAAGGGTAAAAATGATCAAATTTTTTTTCGTAACATATTTTTGATAACCATTAGCGATACCCAATGCTGGGTTATATCTTTTTTTGATCAATTGAGATAAATTTAGATTAAGAACTTTCTCCTCACTTTTTGTAAGCGCAAACCAGAGGATCTTATCAATTTCGTTTTTTTCAAGGTAATTACCATTGATGGTAATAATTTTTATATTTTTTGGAAAATCCTTTGTATTGATCGATTGATTTTTCTTTCCAAAAAAAATATAAACAAAAATACAGTTTGCATTTTTACTAATTTGTTCCAGAGATATTGACCCATTGATTATAAAAATATAATGAAACATTTTTACGTTTTTTGGGATAAAAGGAGAACTAAAGGGGTTGATAGAAACTCTTTTTAGCTCATTTTTTAAGAGAGTAACGAAAGGATAATTTTTTTTTAGTATGATCAGGGCGCTTTGTTTTTCCTCAACAATCTCGGTACTTAGCTTCATATTCATATTGTATAATTTATGAAGTGAGAAAAAAGGCATTAATTATTGAATATAAGGATCTGCTTCATCAAACGCATCTTTTTGAAAATAAAAAAACGGTTTTGGTGGGAGGATGTTTTGATCTAGTTCATTTTGGCCATTTGAAATTTCTTGAAAAAGCTAAAGAACAAGGAAGTTTTCTAATAGTTGCTTTAGAATCGGATGAATTTATAAAAAAAAATAAACGAAAACTGCCGGTCCATCAACAATCTGAAAGGGCGGAGATCTTGTCTAATTTAAATATGGTCGATTTAGTTGTTCTTTTGCCGTTGTTTAAAACTAATAATGACTATTTTGAGTTGGTAAAAAATATTGCACCGAGTATAATCGCGGTGTCAGAGGGTGATCGTCAATTAGAGAATAAAAAAAAGCAGGCAAAAGAAATTAACGCCGAAGTGAAAGAGGTGATTACAAATTTAAAAAATTTTTCCACAAGGAACATAGCTAAAATTTTTGATTTATAAAAAAAATAAAAATGAAATTGATAATAGAGTTGTCGGACTTAACAAAAAAAGAAATAACCGACCAGATATCGGACTTTAGGAAAGGATATCCCCAATTTCAATGGGAGCCGATCACAAACTATAATATTTTAGTTCATTCATTTGGAGGATTTTCAGACAAAAAGTCGACAATATCTAAATTAGAAACAGCCCTATATGATAAAAATACGTTTTATTTATATTCTTTTGAGGTAGCGCTAACAATTCAAAACAACATTACATTATTTCTTGATTTTAAGCGAGAAAAAGAAATAGAGAGGATCAGTGAAAGTATTAAAGAGATCTCTTCTTCAGCGGAAAGTTCAGAAAAATATTCTCCGCGATTAACTATCGCTAAATATAAGATACCATCAAAGCAGCAGTACTTTGTTATAAAAAAACGTTTATCAAATTTAGACGTAGATATTTCCTTTAAAGTTAACAAATTGAGTTTGTTCGAAGGAGATAAAAGACTTCGTATTTTTAAACTACTTTAAGATAAGCGAAACCCCGCCACGTGGGGCGGGGTTATACATATCCTATTTAAATAAAATATTATGCAGTGCCAATTCGGTACATTCCGGTTCCACAATCTGGACATTTACCTTTCATTGCTGGTTTACCATTTTTCATTGTGACTTTTTCCGGATTAGCAACTTCCTTTTTAGCTCTACATTTTACACAGTACATTGATGCCATAGTTATAAATCACCCCCTTTTTTTAAATTTAAAATTATTAAATTTTTATTTAATCAATTTAGCAAAGTACAAGGAAACTTCTAGGCCCAATATCAAAATTATCAATAATAGGCTTTTTTTAAGATCGGAAAAAAAATACTGATTAACAACTGGTTCAGTTACTTTTGGTTTTATTATATTTTCAAAAGTTTTGGTCGGGACAGAAATAGGAGTTTTTTCTTGGACAAGGGAAGTTGTTGTTTGTTTATTTTCCAGCAAACGAAGTTTTTTATGATAGCGAGCTAACAGCTTTTCTTTCTTTGTCTTCTTAGGCATACGGTAATAATATAGAGAGTCGAATCTCAAATGTCAAATCTCAAATAAATTATCGTTGACAGTTTTTGTACAAATATATAGAATGAACATGATGATTATTTATGTCGTAGGTGTCATTATTTTTGTTTGGATGGCTGTTTTAACCGCAATTGTTTTTAAGATGAAAGCGCACTATAACAATTTAATCTCAAATACTCGAAAACACAAAATAGATGAAATTCTAGATGAACTATTAATGACTGATACCAAGACTAGGTTAGAGCTTGAGGCCGTTAAAAAAGAATTACATGAAGAAATAAAAACGTCCGGTCTCCACATACAAAAGGTTGGTTTGGTAAAATTCAACCCATTTGAAAGATCGGCTGGTGAAAAGAGTTTTGTTATCACTTTTCTAAATGATGAAAATAGTGGTATAGTTATTAATTTCATACACACCCGTGATGGTTTGAGGGTTTACAGCAAAAAAATTAAAAACGGTAAGAGTGAAGAATCTGAATTGTCGGATGAAGAAAAAAAAGCAATAGAAAAAAGCAATTAAAAATTGTCAAACAT
>Ga0247841_10007269_pt1 | contig 16539 bp, 14 predicted proteins | sample LaCruzMarch2015__2_FD_192410 | JGI IMG/M metagenome (GOLD analysis project Ga0247841, IMG submission 192410) | Freshwater microbial communities from meromictic Lake La Cruz, Castile-La Mancha, Spain - LaCruzMarch2015_18m | ecosystem: Environmental > Aquatic > Freshwater > Lake | place: Spain... | reverse complement strand
GGACCATATCCACGGCCAGCATACGAAGCCTGGGAAGCTTAGGATTGGAGGTGTATGGCATACCTGAGGAGGGTACTCAGGTGTTGCCAAGCTATTGGCCCATTACGGATGAATTGACATATAACTCAAAAATTGATTTAATACTAATATGACGGATGGACAGAAAAGCCCCGGAGAGCGTGCTTTTGAAAAGGTCTGCCACGGACAGGAACTGACGACTGCAGAATCTGCAGCCCTCTTTCAGAGCTACGGCATCCGGATGGAGCCGACTGTGCAGGACCAGAGAACGAGTATGCAAAAAATCCTGCAGACTGATAAACGGGAAACAGAGATACAGGGTCACGATGAACGGACAATCACACAACCGACTCCCGATACCGTTGATTTGGTGACCGGCGAACGCATTGTGAATATCCCCCTCTCTTCAATACCGAATGAGATCGGGGAACGTGTCTACCACGGTCTGGAAGCAGCCTTTAATCGGTCACAAAACGGCGAACAGCAGAACATTCAATCCCTCGTGGATACGTGTGATACCCAGGGACCGTTTCGGGGTTTCAAGAGACTTCTCACTCCGGAGCAGCTGCAGCGGCTGCAACATGCCGATACGGAACTGGCCGAACACTGTTTCAGGCAATTTGTCCGTTTGTGCCTCGCAGAGGATACCGAGGACATCATCAAAGGCGTGACACAGGCTCTCCATCAACACATTGATCCGCTTCTTCCCCAGATCAGAACACCGGAAACGAGACAGAGCATTGAAGAGGCGCTGCAATTGTGGAAGACCAATCTTGAGAACCCCGTGCGAAATATTTACCGCCGTACCGCAAGAGTTGCCAAACCAGGCGAGGAAATCGGACGGCAATACGCCATGCCGCTCTATCTGCAGAATCCCTCGTACTTCTCCGTCGGCATCATGGACAGCGGCAATGCTCCCGATAACGTCGGGGGCGGATACGATGCGCCCATGCGCGTGGTTATTTTACGTAGAAAGCCTCCGCGCGCATCGTATGACTTCCTGGAAGCGCTGGATGCACTCCACGAACTCACACACATCTCTCAGCATAATCGTTTTCTTCGTACGCACGGCCGTGGCGATCCACAGCGCCTCGACGCCTGCCACCAGACATACATCTACAACATCGTTGAATCTTCACTTCACGTGCATGGCATTCTGGAAGAGGAATGCGAGGCTTTTGCCAACATGATTGAACCGATCATCGCCATAACCGGATTCGGTTCACTCCAAATCCCGGAGGTGATGCGGAAATTAGGTATCGATCCGAATGATGAGAACAAAGGCCGACAGGTGTATTCCCTGTTGCGCTTCGCAGTCGACTATTTCAAAGGAGGATGCCGGACAGGTTCGCAATTCCCCGCCCAATACATCAATACCCTCGAACAGTTCTACACGCGTCTGAACGTGCACCTCATCCGGCTGGCGGATATCCGCATCCCTGACTGATCGACAGCGAATCTTTACTTCCCCGTCTTCGTTTCGTGAAAAATCGTCGCGAAGCGGTCAGTGGAATGGTACGAACAGCATCAATAGACGGGATTCAATGAAAGAAATTGACTATCCAAAGTAGTAGTATACTATACCAATATGTCCTCGGAAACACCAAAGTACCGGCGTTGCGGGAATACGTTCCTCGAAGTAAATGATGACGGACATGTTCTTCTCGAGTGCAACCAGTGCGGGGAAAAAGTGGATACTCGGTGTTCCATCGAGAGAATCCAGTTTCTTTTCAGCAATCGTTTCAGGTGGAATCTGGTGGATCCTGTATTATCTTCCAAATTGATCGCCAATTACAGGTGCGATCACTGCACCGTTCCCCTTCCTCCATGCCCTCCGGGGCATTCAAGCATTCCACGCAGCGACCGCCAGTATCATGGAGGTCAATTTGGCAGCGGCGAATGGTAAGCACCGCGCAACTTCAAAGTCCGCGACTCGCAGTTCGTCGCTCATAATTCCTCATTCTTACTTCTTAATTCTTCCCTTCGTGGTAAACCATCTCCAGATTCACTTCCCAGACGTTGGATGAATCCGTGCGGCCCGCGACGATGTTATCCACGGCCGTCATCGACGTGAGCATGCTGTGATCCTGATTGTTGTAGCGGTGCATGCCGTTGCGGCCGATCAGGTAGAGATTGGGAATGTTCTGGACGAATGCGCGGACGACATGGAGCTGATCGTAGCTGCCGAAGTACGCCGGATACGCCTTGGGAATCCGCAGGACACAGGCATCGAGCACGTCCTCATGCTTGAGGAAGTGAATCTTCTCCATCTCGCCGATGCCGAATCGGATGAGTTCCTGATCCGGCTTGATCCACAGCTCCCCGCCCTCATTCACGAAGTACTCGAGCCCGATCCATACGGTATTCTTGCGATCTTTGACGAGGTACGGGCTCCAGTTGTTGAAAATCTGCACGCGCCCGACCTTTACGCCCGATTCCTGAATGTAGATCCAGTTATCCGGTACGGCTGCACTCACTTTTCTGCCATCCTGCACATGGAGCTTCTTGAGTAAGAGCCCGATCGTGATGAAATCGCGGTACGGCAACCCCTCCGCGACCTCCACAACACTGACTGGAGGATGCGGCGTCATCATCCCCACCAAATGCTTGATCGGCATGGAGGAGAAAAAGTAATCACAAGGGAGAGTCTCTTCCGCCCCTGTCTTGGTATTTTCAAGCGTGACGGAAGTGACGCGGCCATCGGTCAGATGTACACCCGAAACACGGGTTTGCATGCGCACTTCACCGCCGCAGCAACGCACCTGCGCCGCAACGGTTTCCCACATCTGCCCGGGCCCGAATTTGGGATAGTAGAAGCGTGTGATGAGCGTGGTTTCGCGCTCCTGCTGGGCCTTTTTGAAATCCGAGCTCAGAAGATCTTTGATGGCATGCACGACGGCGCGCCGGAGCGAGAGCCCTTGCACGCGTTGCGCCCCCCAGTCCGCACGAATGGCGCTGCACGGAATCCCCCAGACCTTCTCGGTGTAATCCTTGAAGAACGTCTCGTAGAGACGCCTGCCAAAGCGATTGATGAAGAATGCATCGAGGTACGTTTCGTCTTTGATCCGGAACATTCGCGCTTTGAGGTAACTCAAACCAATCAGGAACGTATTGAATATGCCCAGACGCACGGCAACGCCGAGCGTGATGGCAATGGGATACGGAAAGAAGTGCCGGCGGTGGTAGATGCGGCTTAAGCGCGGCCGCTGGAGCATGACCTGATCCTCTTTTTCGGGATCGGGAGCCTGAATCCGAACCTGCAACTTTCTTCCCTTCTCATCCCCCTGAAATGCAATCTCCACCCCTAACCCCCTCTCATTTATTTCATAAACCTCTCCCCCTAGCCCCCTCTCCCGAGGAGAGGGGGAATGTGTGATGTTTGTGGTTGTTTGACTGCTCAAAGAGCCCTCCCCTTCCTCTTCGGGAGGAAGGGGCTGGGGGATGGAGGTTGGAACCAAAGTGGAGGGGGTGGGGGCGCAGGCACCACATAAATATTCCACCACCGCCTCCGCTACGTAATCAATCTCATGCTGCTTCTCGGCCGTATCCGCCGCCTGCTTGCCCTGCAGCGGCAGAATATTGAACCACCACTGCATGATCCGCCTGCTCTTCGAGAAGAAACGGTGCCCTCCGAGGTCGATGCGGTTGCCTTTGTAGTTGTACGTCTGGGCGATGCCGCCGATGACATCGGTTGCTTCGCATACGATGGGACGAATATCCGTGCGTTTGAGTAATTCGTACGCCGCTGTCAGCCCCGCTGGTCCTCCCCCCGCAATAATGGCAACCTTGGACATGCCCGTACTCTACTCACATTAAAGCGCAGAGCCTAGGCCTGAACCGGATTCCTGTAGACGATGAGCCGCCTCGCTCCGAAGTTCCAGAAAAGTACAATGATGGTGGCAATAGCCTTCGCTTTCACCTCCCCCAGAAAAAAGGTATCGACGAAGAGGTAGAGCAGAAGCTCGGTCCAGAGGAGCCCGAACATGGTGATAATGAAGACCACGGTAATCTCGCGCACGAGTTGATTGGTTTTCTGAAAGACCCAGAGAATGGAGAGAATGTAATTCGTGACAAACCCGACGCAGTACGCAAAGAATTGCGCCACAAGATAGTGGAGACCAAGCACGCGCACACAGAAGACGAACACGGCAAAATCGACCACCGTCGAAATGCCGCCCACCCAGAAATAGCGGAAAAACTGCACCTTGGTGGAGCGTGCGGGGCCGAAAATCCAGTGAAGCTTTCCAACATGACGATCGGGGCACCGCTTCGATATGTATCCGGCAATCCGGTGCGGAACCCGGCGAAGCAGGAGCCAAAATGATGGCTGTACATTCACATCACTCCCCGAAGTCCTATCCGGGGCCTCCTGCGAAGTCGGGTGACGAAACTGTTGCATCCCGCCTACGGTAGCATGCCATGCTCTCCGGAACGAGAGTTGGCACCTCAAAATCCCTGGGACTTCTCCGAGCCAAAATAAACGCTCACTTCTTACAACCGATATTGAGAAAATCAACTTCATGGTCCGTCATAACACGCGGATCCTCCACGGTAGCTTTCCCCTGGTTCTGAGAAATGATCTGCTGCAGAGCCCGCGTATCTACAAACGGCCGAACCTTTGGATCTATTTGGGCCATCGTCAGAAGCAGCCGTGCGCTTGTTACCGCTCCGCTATGAAAACCGTCGATAAACTCGCAATCGATTGTGGAGATCGTCGAGGGATCTTCAAAATCGTAGAACGTCAGATTGGCCTGATGAAGGAGTTGTCTCAATTCCGCAAAGTATCCGTAATGGGTACGCTCACGATCTATTTCGCGGTAAGCGGTAGGCGCAAGGGGCGGAAAGTAGAGCACAACCTCAGTCCCCTCTGCCTGCATGTCGTGTACAAAATTGAGAAAGTGAGCCCAATGTGTCGAATCAACACGGTCTGCGTACTCAAACCGATTCGATCCTGTCCTGATGCGATTGATGGTGTCGGCAAATTTCTCATCTGCATTTTCCGGCGCTTTTCCTATCAGCATATTTCCATACTCATAAGAACCATCCGGATCATAACCAACACCCGTAAAACACGCACTGACGCCAATACAACACAAATCCCCTGCGGGAGGAAACGGGGGGTGCAACAAGGTTCTGACATAACGGCTGATCGAAATTTTCCCTTGGAACAGAAATGAAACGGGTTCGAAGAGATATTTAAGTTGAAAGCGCGATTGGGGAGGGAAAAGATGATCCGAATATTTTACTGCAGCGAACTGACTGTTAAACCACCAGAAATCAATCCCGACCAATATCAGTTTGGGTTTATGACGAGCTATCATCGATCGAAAGAGTTGTTCCCCCTTATTGATGGAAGACATCGATCCGCCGAAGTTGAAGAAGGAACCACTGAAGAAATCCTCCTGAAGCTGCATGACGCGGGAAGATCCCAGCACGGCCACATCCGGTTTTCGGTATGCGTACTCTTCAAGTTTGTAATAGAACGTATCGTCGTGAATAGCGGTACCATAGACGCACGAGCCCGAATCGGTCTGTTGCCGTTGAACAAGCTTCGGAAGAGAGAGCAGTTCTCCGGTATTTCGAAGGAAGAGATAGTTCAACAGCAAAAACCCGATACCCGGGATGAGAAACAATAGTATCTTCAGGAGGTAAGACCGAAACATTTCTAGAATTGGAAATAGAGGAATTCCGTCTTCTGCAGGATCATGAGCGATGTAAAAGAAAGAAAGCCGAGCACGGCAATGTAGCAGGCATAACGCGTGGACGGGGACCAGCGAAAGAACGGAGTCCGCAGTGGGGCAGGGTGTTTTTCCGGATTGATGATCGGAAGAAACGATCCCATGAATTCCTGCGTGTTGGGAGCGAACATGACTACGATGAACAGGGCACACATCCACACTATTCCCCGAAAAAACAGATCAGGACGCAGCACCATGGTTTCCGCCAGATTGAACTGAAAACCATACGCAAACATGAGTTGCCTCAGAAATGCGGGGAAGTGCGGGAGGAAGGAGTATGACAGCGCAATACCACGAAAACCGGTCATTCCCTTGAGCAGATTCCATGCACCGGCGAATGTTTCTGCCCGAAAAAATATCCAGGCGACCAATGTGCACAGGAATGTAAGCAGCCAGGAAAAGAACAATGCAATATTCCGGCCAACGCGTGTTGAACAGGAAAAATGGAATGCCCTCCACCCATGATTCATGATCAGAAAGATGCCATGCAACGCACCCCAGAAAACGAACGTCCAGCCGGCACCGTGCCACAATCCGCCGATGAGCATCGTGCAGAGAAGATTGCCATATTCCCGCAATGGTCCTTTGCGATTTCCCCCCAAGGGAATGTAGAGATAATCGCGCAGAAAATTAGAGAGAGTGATGTGCCATGTCCGCCAGAATTCAATGACGCTCTTTGATTTGTAGGGAGAGAGAAAATTGACGGGCAACCGGATGCCGAAAATACGTGCGGCACCAATGGCCATATCCGCATAGCCCGAAAAATCGAAATACAACTGTAGCGCATAAGCTATTGCTCCCAGCCAGGATTCAAAAAAGTTTATGGGAATCCCCGCATCTGCAGCCCCAAAGATCGGCGATGAGTAGAGTGCCATAGCATCTGCAAACACGGCTTTCTTCCAGAGGCCGAGAATGAAGATCGTCAGTCCTACTGCAAGATTGCTTTCATGAAACCGAAATGTCTGACCATCCGAAAACTGCGGGGCAATCTCCGAGGACCGCATAATCGGTCCGGCGATCAGCTTGGGGAAAAAGGTAATGAAAAAACAGTACTGTACAAAATTGAGGCCGGCATCTTTTGACCGGTAGACATCCACCAGATACGCAATCATCTGGAAGACGATGAAAGAAATACCCAAAGGAAGAATAATCGGCGGCAGAGTGGCATGACTCCAGCCGACCTCCTGCAGAGTCTGGAAGAAAAAATTCGTATACTTGAAATAAATGAGAACACTAAGATTGAAAAGAATGCCGGCGGTCAGCAGAAGTTTTTTGTGTTCTGGAGAGCGGATGATTGACCGACTGACGAGATAGTTGATGCCAATCGCCGCTATCAGGAGCAATGCGAAGATCGGGTTCCACCATGCGTAGAAAAAGAGCGATGCCGCTATGAGCCAGAAAACCGCAGCCGATGTCCCCCATCTCTTCGAGAGAACAATAAAGAGAACAACGGTTGCCGGAAGAAAAAGGCAAATGAATTCAAAAGAGTTAAACTGCATACGACAGTGCATTATTCCATCAGGGCATCCTTGAATATAGTTAAAATGCCCGAGAGTATGCGTAGAAAGCACAATCACATCGCCAATCGAAAAACCCTGCGACTTCGCCCGGGGCAGGTCGCCAATCGCCCTTGATTCATCTAGACTTTGCCCGATGGAAAACCGGTGATCTGCATCGTGGGACTGGGCTACGTCGGCCTTCCGCTTGCGTACATTTTCGCAAAAAAGGGATATGACGTACGGGGATATGACCTGAATGCCGAGCGTATCGCGGAGCTTGAAACCGGACATGACCGCACGCGGGAACTCACGGAGAAACAATTGAAGGAGGTGACCATCCGGTACAGCGCCGATCCCGCAGTCATTCATGAAGCGGATATCGTGATCCTCGCGATCCCGACCCCCGTAGACGAGCGAAACAATCCGGATCTCACTCCGGTAGAGGGCGCCAGCTCTACGGTCGGCAAACACATGAAGAAAGGAGCCATCATCGTCTACGAATCCACGGTGTGGCCGGGCACGACGGAGGAGATCTGCGGCCCCATTCTGGAAAAAGAATCGGGGATGAAGTGCGGCGTCGATTTCAAACTGGGCTACTCACCCGAGCGCGTGAATCCGGGTGATAAGGAACACACGATCGAGAAAATCAAGAAGATCGTCTCGGGGCAGGATGCGGAAACACTCGAGATACTCGCCCATCTGTACGGCTCGGTGATTGAAGCGGGCATTCATCGTGCCGCGAACATCAAAGTGGCCGAAATGGCCAAAGCCATCGAGAACGCGCAGCGGGACCTGAACATCGCTTTCATCAACGAAATCGCGCTCCTCTGCCACAAGGTCGGCATTGAGACGAAAGACGTGATCGATGCGGCCGCCACCAAGTGGAACTTCCTCCGGTTTCTGCCGGGACTCGTGGGCGGACACTGCATCGGTGTGGACCCGTACTATCTGGTCGAGAAAGCGCGCCAGCTCGGCATGCAAACGCAGGTCATCACGGCAGGACGCGCCCTCAATGATTCCATAAGCCGTCATGTCGCAGAACAGATAGCAGCATCCCTTCGCGGATGCGGCGACCACCCGCGCGTGCTCGTGTTGGGCCTTACCTTCAAAGAGAACATTCCTGACACACGCAACAGCAAATCCGGCGATGTGGTGAGGCACCTGCAGAAGCTCGGCTGCTCGGTCGAGGTCGCCGACCCCTACATGCCGGAAGAAACCATGATCAAGAAAGGTTGGAAGCCCGGCTCACTGCAATCGGGACCCTACGATGCCGTAGTGCTTTTGGTTCCGCATCGGGAATACATGGCCGAAGATCTTACACAGGCACTGAAGGAAGGAGGGCTGATCTATGACCTCAAAACACTTCTGTCGCGGAAAGAGATTGAAGGGAACGGCATGCGATATGAAGCCTTGTAAAGACGCACCGGCGGTACGCCTCAACAAAAAATTTAACAAAATACTGGGGGCACCGCGCCACTGGGGGTGGAGGGGAGTTGCCCGCCCGAACGTACCGACGTTCGGTACGGGCGGGACGCGGGAGCGCTTTCTTTGGTCCTTTCTTTGTCGCCATGACAAAGAAAGGACAGGACAAAGGAAAAAAAGAGAATGGGATCAGATTTTTTTTGCTGCAACGTAATACCCCGAAGTCAGAATATTCTTCTCAGGCTTCTGCTGCCGTATATCCCCGTACTCGCGGCTGATAAGCCATCCAAAGCATCGCGTAACCGCCGCCAGCAGGAACCAGAAAAGTTTGAACGGGCGAAACCCCAATGTCTCGCACTGAAAGCCGATACGCTGCTCCAGAACAGCCAGTGTTTCGACCGTGGAAGCCTCTTCGGCAAGCTCCAGAATCTCAAAATCTTTTAACAAATGCCGAAGCCCGTACTTGGTGAAGCGGTAGAAATCCCCCGGCACATCGTGGAGCGGAAAGATGAACCGCGTGGAGAGCAACAAGAGTCCGCCCGGTTTGAGGACACGCCGGAATTCTGCGATCGCCTGTGAAGGCGTGTGCAGATGCTCGAGAACTTCGGTACAAAGCACAACATCAAACGAGTTGTCGGGAATTTGAGAGAGATCGTGCGCATCGGCCACAATGTCCACCTTTGTCCCCTCCCGCGGCGCGATATCGAGCGTGGTCATGTTCGGGAAAAACCCGCGGTACCCCGCCGCCCCGCATCCCACATCAAGCACGCGCCCGGTATTGGCATAACGCCTGAGAAAGGCCCGAAGTCTCGGACGTGTGATTTTTCGGGTCAGGCCGATGGAATCAAGAATTCCCACGAAATGAGCATAGCAAGGAGAGGAAGAGATCGGCTAGGCTACTTCCGTGCGTATTCTGCTCATCAGCGAATCTTTTGGCTCCCCCGGCGGCTGGGCCACGTACGCCAAGAACCTCGCGGCAGGCCTGAAACAGCAGGGCCACAACGTGATGATCTACAGTGCTGAATCCGCAGGAGTGTTTCCGGCCCTCCCTTCGCCCATACAAACATTGTCACATCCTTTCCGCACATTGGTGCGCTCGTGGCGTCTTCGTTCCGCCCTGCAGAAATTCCCACCGGATGTGATCCACATCACAACCGAACCGTACGCCCTCCTCACCGCTCTCTGGCCGCGTGCACTGCTGAAACGCACCGTCATGACCATCCACGGAAGCTACGGCGTGCGACTGCTGCAGAGATGGACAAGCCGCCACATGCTGAAACGTGCCTTCGCGAACCTGCCCGCGTTCATCACGGTCAGCGCCTACACCAAGAAGCGGGTGGGTGAGGAACTTTCACGTCGAACGACGGCCGGTCTCGCACAGAAATTTCTGACAAACGCTCAGGTGATCTACAACGCGATCGAAAAGCCACAGAGCACCGCGCAGAAAACAAAAGGGCCGCAGGAGCTCCGTCAGATTCTGCTCATCGGGCCCGTCAAACCGCGTAAGGGAGTACTGGAAGCCGTCGAGGCCTGCGCCCTTTACCGGCAAAAGTACGGCACCCCCTTCGTTCTGCGCATCATCGGTACAAAGGAGGATTCCCCTTACACGCAGCGCGTACAGCAACGCATGAGAGAACTCCGCCTGCAGGACTGCATCCGCTTCGAAGGAGTGCTCTCCGCAGAAAAACTGACAGAAGCATATGGCACGGCGGACTTGCTGCTGCTCCCGACCCGCACAACCGAAAACACCTTCGAAGGATTCGGCTTGGTCTACATCGAAGCGGCAAGCTACGGCGTGCCTTCCATCGGACCGGACGACAGCGGGGCAGCGGAAGCCGTCGACGAGGGCCGGAGCGGCTATCGTGTCCATCCCACGGATGCCACCGCCATTGCCGAACGCATGCACTGGATTCTGGATGAGCATCGCATCAGTCCCGAAACGTGCCGCGCATGGGCAGAACGCTTCTCCATCCAAAATATGACAAAGGCAATGGATAACCTCTACGGAACCCTGAAACACCACACCGCCTAACGCTGTATCCCTGCCACTTTCAGATCCGCCTGGACCATGATTTTCACGAGCTCTGCAAGTGGCGTTTTCGGCTGCCAGCCCAATATTTTTCGTGCCTTCGATGCATCCCCCACCAGATAATCCACCTCGGCGGGGCGTTCGTAGCGGGCGTCCACCCGTACAATCACCTTGCCGGACCGCGCATCACGGTAGGTTTCATCCTTCCCCGAACCATTGTGTTCAAACGGTATGCCGGCACACTCGAGCGCGAGTTCCAAAAACTCACGGACCGTCACCGCCTTGCCCGTCGCGAGCACATAGTCGTCCGGTTGCGGCTGCTGCAGCATCATCCACATGCCCTCCACGAATTCCTTGGCATAACCCCAGTCACGTTTGGCCTCCAGATTGCCGAGGTACAGGCACTCCTGTTTGCCCGCGAGGATATTGGCGATGCTCAGGGTGATCTTGCGCGTCACGAAGTTTTCGCCGCGCCGCGGGGACTCGTGGTTGAAGAGAATGCCGTTCACCGCGAACATTCCGTAACTCTCGCGATAATTTCTGGTGAGATAATACGCGTACGCTTTGGCACATCCGTAGGGGCTGCGAGGGTAGAACGGCGTGTCCTCGTTCTGGGGTGTGGTAATGACCTTGCCGTAGAGTTCGCTTGAGCTTGCCTGATAGAACCGGGAAGGGAGTCCGCTCGTGCGAAGCGCCTCAAGCAGGCGCGTCGTTCCGATACCGGTCACATCCCCCGTGTATTCGGGCATGTCGAAACTCACACCCACATGGCTCTGCGCCGCAAGATTGTAAATTTCGTCCGGCTTCGCAATCGCAAGCACGCGAATGAGCGAATTCGAATCGGCAAGATCGCCGTAGTGCAACTGAAGATTCGGAGCGTCTCTGGCGATATCCTTGAAAAGGTGTTCGATGCGCCCGCGATTGAAAGTGGAAGCCCTCCGCACCAGCCCATGCACTTCATATCCCTTCTCCAGAAGAAATTCTGCCAGATAAGAACCGTCCTGTCCGGTGATTCCTGTAATCAATGCTCGTTTAGTGGACATAAGAGTGACGGAATATTATGAATGGAGCTTGGATTGATTGAAATACTCCGTGAGAACATCAGAAAGCAGCGTACGAATCTGATCTTTTGAAAGTGGTTTGATCTTGGACGAATCGCATGCATCACTCGAAACACCCAATGTCCGTTTTTTCTGCTGTTCGCCAGAAATGACGATTGGAGAATGAACGACAAACATATTCTGCTCCTCGGCCGCATACTGTGCTTCTTCGGCAGTCATCAGAATCTCTTCCATCTTCTCGCCCGGCCGCGAACCGATCACCTGTTGTTTGATTGCAGCGCCTTCACGCCCGAAACGCGGGGCAAGCTCTTCAATAAGCACATCAATCATATCCCCCAGCCGCAACACCGGCATCTTGAGAATGAACAGTTCCCCTCCCTCCATGTCCTCCATGGCACGGAACAGAAGCGCCACAGCCTGCGGTATGGACATAAAGAAGCGGATCATCTTGGGATCCGTGACGGTCACCGGTCCGCCGTGTTCTATTTGTTTGCAGAACAGCGGAAGCACCGAACCCCGCGACGCAAGCACGTTGCCGAAACGCACGCTGGCGAAGCGGATGGGGCGTGAGCCGGCGAAGTGCATGGCGGAAGTCATCATCTTTTCAGCGAGGAGCTTGGTCGCTCCCATCACATTCGACGGACTCGCCGCCTTATCGGTCGAGATGAGGAGCACGCGGCTCACTCCCTGTGTGATCGCAGCATCGATGAGATTCTGCGTGCCGATGACATTCGTCTTCACCGCCTCAAAGGAATTATATTCGCAGAACGGAACGTGCTTGTACGCCGCACAGTGGAACACGTAGTCCACGCCCTCGAGTGCCCGGAGCAGGCGTGCATAGTCACGGATGTCCCCAAGCAGATAGCGCACAATGGACTGCACTCCCGCACCCAATTCCTGCTGAAGCAGATACTGCTTGTGCTCGTCACGGGAGAGGATTCTGATCGCCTTCGGCTTGTGCATAAGAAGCTGCCGCACCACCTCCGATCCGATGGACCCGGTGCCGCCGGTAACGAGGATGGTTTTATCCTGGAAAAAAGACATAGATTTACTGGGGGAGATGCAAGAGCCCATCTTTCAACGTTTCGCAGACTTTCGCAACATCCTTCTCAGACATTCGGGAGGAAAGTGGAAGGCTGAGCGTTCGTGCAGTTGCATGTTCCGCTACCGGAAAATCACCCTCTCGGAAACCAAATTTCTCACGGTAGAACGGCTGCAGGTGAATGCAGGGAAAGTACGCACTGCAACCAATGCCGTGATCTCTGAGGTATTGCTTCAGAAGATCGCGATCGTGAGAATCATATCGATCATCAAGACGAATGACATAGACGAACCAGCTGACGTTCACTCCTTCCTGTTGCACCGGAACATGAATATCTTCCGCGACATCGGCCAATCCTTCTCTATACCATTGAGCAACCAATGAGCGCCGGGCCACCATCTCAGGAAGCTCGGAAAGCTGGCTCAAGCCCAATGCACAGTTGATGTCACTGATGCGATAATTGAACCCCAGACGATGGTGAATCAGCAATGTGTCCTGCTCATCGCGCCCCTGATTGCGCAGCGAGCGGGCCATGCCGGCAAGATCCGGACGATCCGTCACCAACATCCCGCCCTCCCCTGTGGTCATTTGCTTATTGGGATAGAATCCGAAAACGGCACAGTCGGCAAAGGAACCGGCCCGTTTGCCCCCACGTTCCGAACCCATGGCTTCGCAGCTGTCTTCAATGAGGAGAAGATGATGCCTGTCCGCAATCGCGCGGAGAGCCTCCCACTCTGCAAGATAGCCAAACACATCCACGGCAAGAATCGCCTTCGTGCGCGGAGTGATGGCTGCCTCCACTTTGGCAGGATCGATACACAACGTGTCCGGGAGGATATCGACGAACACCGGTTTCGCCCGCTCGAACAGAATGCAATTGGCAGAGGAAATGAAGCTGAAAGGAGTGGTGATGACTTCGTCCCCGTCATGAATGTGAAGTCCGCGAATGGCAAGATGAAGTGCAGAAGTGCCACTGTTCACGGCCACAGCCTCTTTGGTACCGACAAATGCGGCAAATGCACGCTCAAATTCCCGCAGTTTCGGTCCGAGTGAAAGCGACGGCGTGCGCAGGACAGCAACAACCGCTTCAATATCCTCCTCACTAATATCCGGCTGAGAGAGTGGAATGGTCATCATTTTTTGGATAGGACTATAGCGCGAAAAGTGAATGGAAAATGAACAGATCTCCTTTATCTCAGAACGGCGGCATGCGCCTTGGCGGGGACCCCCAACGCCACCGCGTGATCCCCAACATCCGTGACGACTGCGGCACCGGCACCGATGGTAACGTGACTGCCGATGCAACAGAGTTCGCGCACACAACTCCCGATACCAATCAGTGTTTGCTCCCCGATACGAACGCCACCCGCAATGTGGACCCCCGGAGCGATGTGCACGTAGGAACCCACGGAACAATCGTGATCGACGGAAGCCCCTGTGTTGACGATGCATCCCTTGCCGAGCACGACATCCGGACCAATGACCGCATGCGCGAGCACCACACTCCCCGGCCCGATACGGGCGCTGCGTGCGACTGTCGCGGAAGGATGGAACACTGAAGCGATGCGAAACCCATTGTGTTCCAATGCTTCCTGCACGCCCGCTCTCACGGCGCAATCTCCGATAGAAACAATACATTGCACATCTTGGCCCCTATACTGCTCCAGAGACGAGCGCCCCCCGAGAATGGGATACCCTGCATGCTCACCGGTACGTGCATCGTCTATAAATCCCAAAATCCGGAACGCCCCGTTGCCCCACAGTGCGTCGGCAAGAACCTTTCCGTGTCCGCCGGCGCCGTACAGAATGAGAAAAGAAGAGGACATGCTATCAGAGAAGTTGTTCGCGGAAGTACTGCTCCAGCGTGAACCGGATAGAGACGGGCACGAGTGAACGGAGCTTTTCGGTGCTCAGCGCATCAATGTTGCCCGTGGGAGGATCACTACCGTATGAAACAGGAAGCGGCTGGCCGAGGATCTTCCCGATCAGGGCCACCAATTCCCGAATGGAATACTGCTCCGGACCCGCCACATTGACGATCCCTGTCGCCTCACGCGCGATGAGATCGCGAATCATGCATGCCGCATCATCGACATGCAAAAAATGCCGCTTCAGCGCACCGTTGTTCCCGTGAATGACAATCTCCCGTTTGCGCCGGATACAATCCGGCAGATACCAGGGAAGCCCCTTGGCTTGTTCCGGACCGTACAGGTTACAGAGACGGAGAATGAGAGAGTATGTCGGCGGAAAACTGTTCCGGAGCAAGGCCTCCGCAGCGGCTTTGGCCGTGGCATAAGAGGATTCAGGCCAGACCGGAGAGGATTCATCGGCTGCAGGCGTCGTGCCGTACACCTGAGTTGTGGAAATCTGAACCAGAAACTGCCGGGTGCAATCGAGTGATTCAATGAGGTTTTTGATTCCGGTCGTATTGAGCGAGAGACATCGCTCCATCGGGTCCGTGACCTGCCCGGTCAGATTCACGATCACGTCGAACTCTCGTACGACACGCAGAGAAGCCGGATCGAGAAGATCAATCGTGAGATGTTGCGGATCGGCGGAATTGCCGCGGGTGCTGGAGTACGCGACCGAAAAACGCGCATCGTCTTTCAGTGCCCTGCGCAAAGCTGACCCCAGAAACCCCGCACCACCGACGAGGAGAATGGACTTACTCATAGAATTTTTTCTGGATGATGCCATCAAGCGGGACTTCTTTGAGCGCCTTGTAGATCTTGGGCGCCGTATTCCCGTCACCGTACGGATTCACCATGGTCATGAGAGATCTGCGAAAATCCTGATCGAACAGAGCACGCTGAAGAGCGCGGACGATCGCCGCAGTGTCGTAACCGACATCGATCACGCTCGCAGGCCGTTCGCGGCCCTGCTGCCGTGTACCGATATTGACGGTGGGCACGTGGAACGTAGCCGCCTCGTGAATGCCCGAACTGGAATTGCCGACGATCGCCCGGACATGACGATAGAGATTGGAGAACGTCTCCACATCCAGACTGGGATACCACTTCAAGCCGGAATGCGTGATGGTGTTGATGATGGAGCTGAATCCCGCATCATTGTTGGGGAGAAGCGCAATCGTCTGGACGTTGAGCTGCGTGAGCGCATCAACCGTCGCCTGAATCTGGCGGGAGGATTCGGCGCTCTCGGTCGTCACGGGGTGCTGTATCAGAATCACGGTCGGCTGCGCAAAATCCACCTCAAACCGCCGTTCCAATTCTTCCCGCGGAATCACCGGCGCATGAATAAGAACATCCAGAGACGGGCACCCCGACACGAAGATGTGTGCGGGATCTTCCCCCATTGCAATCAGGCGGCGTCTGGCATCTTCCGTCGCGGGAAAATGAATGTGCGCGAACTTGCTCATGGCATGCCGCAGACTTTCATCAATGCTGCCGGTGACTTCGCCACCCTGGATGTGCGCAACGGGAATATTCATGTGCGCGGCGGCAACCGTTGTGGCGAAATTTGCGCCGATATCGAATCCGGTCAGCACGAGATCCGGCTTCACCTGCTCGAGTACGTCCACGATTCCACTCAGAACTCTGCTGATCCCCCGTACCATTTCGGCACCGTTGTCGGGCGAGTGTTCGAAAAACATCGGAATGGTGGAGTGCACCGTAAAACCGTCCGCCTTGATCTTCTCAATATCCTCCCCGTGCCCGGGCAGCAGATTGATGCCGGTGACCACAAGATGCAGCTCGAAGAACGGGTCCGCCCT
>Ga0247841_10007266_pt1 | contig 16543 bp, 18 predicted proteins | sample LaCruzMarch2015__2_FD_192410 | JGI IMG/M metagenome (GOLD analysis project Ga0247841, IMG submission 192410) | Freshwater microbial communities from meromictic Lake La Cruz, Castile-La Mancha, Spain - LaCruzMarch2015_18m | ecosystem: Environmental > Aquatic > Freshwater > Lake | place: Spain... | reverse complement strand
CCGTAGGAGTATGGCCCGTGTCGCAGTGCCATTCTTGGGGGTCGCGCTCTCACGCCCCCTACCCGTCATAGACTTGGTGAGCCTTTACCTCGCCAACTATCTGATAGGCCGTAGGCCATTCTCAAACCCCCTTGCGGGTTTACTCTTGCGAGACTATGGAGAATTACCCCGTCTTTCGACGAGCTGTGCTCCAGTTTGAGGTATGTACCCACGTGTTACTAAGCCGTTCGCCGGTTGCCTTGCGGCCCCCGTGACTTGCATGCCGGTATCCACGTTACCAGCGTTCACCCTGAGCTAGGATCAAACTCTCAAATAAAACATTTGGTGTTTGATTACTCTAGTTTTAGAATAAACTACTTACTTAATGTGTGTCTGCTTCGCTTCTTTCAAAGCTCCGCAGACTAATTCGAAACAACTTTAAAAAACTAATAGTTGTTTACTTATTTGTTTGTTTTCAAAATGGTTTTGAAAACAAACTCATTATTTACCCGACAAAAGCTTTCGCATTTTGACGGGCATCTTTTTCAAATTACTTTCCGTACTGAATCTCTGCCCTTCGACTACGCTCAGGGCACCGCCTGCTGGCGGTGAAAAAAATACCCACGAAGATATCTATAAATAGAAACCTTCGTGGATATTCTTGAAAACTATGTAAGTTTTAGAATATTTTTAGCTTTGTTTATTTTTAATGGTATATTCTTAATACAATATACAGTATATTCGAAATAAATCCAATGTCAATACCCAAACTAGGTATTCGGTCCTTTCCAGTAGTTTATAACTTTTTGTCTCCTTCTATCTAATGAATCAGCCGAAACAATTCCGGGGCCGTTTATGCAGCCTCCCTCGCAATTCAGTATATCCAATACTTTTAACTCGGGCTTATTTAAAAATTCCTGCAGAGTTTTTTCAACCAATTGTGGACCCGATATAACATCATACTCAGGGTCAGTAAGTTTTTTTACTATCCCTGACGACTGGGCCAATCCCCCGGAAATTGGGTAAAGTCTTGTACTTTTTGCGGACATATCAAACCTTGCTTTTTTATCTTTTTCCACTAATGAAATGTTTTTAGCTGCAAAAATATCTTGCAAATCTTTGTAGGTTATTGCTAAAATATCCAGCTCCGGATGGTCTTCCTTTGCTTCAAGCTTTTTTAACATGCATGGGCCGATAAAGATTTTCTTTGCTTTTGGATATTTTTTTGCCACAATCTTAGCGGTTGCAGACATTGGCGAATCTATGGGAGCTAAATACTGAATTAGATTGGGATATTTATTGCGGATAGTTCTTACAACTGTCGGGCAAGGATTTGTTATATATTTTCGGTCAGGGTGTAATTTCATCAAAGCAAGAAGCTGTTTATTGGTTTTTTGGGCTCCAACAGCCACTTCAACAACGTATTTAAAACCAAGGCGCTTCAACATGCCGATCAGATGAGGATATTTAAAAACAACAACAAAAGACGGCGCCAACATAGCCACTAGATTTTCCTTCTTTTCTAATAAGTTAATTACCGCGCTTGCTTCTGGAGTTGCCATAGAAAATAAAAATTACCCAAGACATTAATCCGCCGGCCAGGGCGGTTGCCAGCTGGTTTGACCCCATTGTTTGAACAAATATTGCAGGAACAATGGAAAATTCAAAGTAAATGTTTGCGACTAAAAATAAAAACAAAAACTTTGCAACCGCGGCAAGAAATACAGATGGTACATAGCCGAACCTAGAAAAGGCGTTTTTAAAGGCAATAATCAGCACAAAATTTCCCAGCCATATAAACGGTAAAAAATAAACCAAAAAATATGTAAACGGACCAAAAATTAAACCTCTTGCTAAAACCCCGAGGCTGGGCAAAATTGCCAAGGGAATAAAATATTTTTGAGGAAGATAAATAGCCCCCAACAGCAGACAGGCGTTAACAATTGTTCCAACCAGCCACTGCGGGTGCCCCAAACTAAAAGGCACAAAAAAAGATGCTATAGACGCTGACGCGAGAATCAACGCTTCTGCCAATTTAGAAATTTGCAATGGCAAACTTATTGCTACATCTTTTTCCATGAGCCGGAGAAAGGATTCGAACCCTCGACCCACGCTTTACAAAAGCGTTGCTCTACCACTGAGCTACTCCGGCAATAGTATTATTTTTTGTCACTGATTTCTTTATCAATCTCCTGCGCCTTTTTCCTTATTTTGTGCAAGCGCTTATCAATGTTTGTTTCGGCCTTCAACGTCATCACTTTAACCCAGGAAAGAAACTTGTGCAAAAATATCTGTTTCTCAAAAGAAATCAAAATCCCCTTTGCTTTGTTTTCAATGCTTAAAATAATTCTGTGCTTTTTTTCTTCGCTTATCTCGTTTTGCGGCAACGTGTTCAAAACCGGTAATTTTCTAATCAAAATGAGCAAAACTCCGCCAAAACTTAAAACAAAAATTATTGAAATAACCGCCTCTATTATCATAATTAAATTTCGTACCTAGCGAACCTTTTTATTTCAATCTTCTCGCCAACTTTTCCAACAGTGTCTTCAACCAAACTTTTTATTGTCTTTGAGTCATCCTTTATCCATGGTTGAGAAAGCAAGCAGACTTCATCTTTGTATTTTTTTAATTTTCCCTCAATTATTTGAGTAACAATCTTTTCCGGCTTTCCCGAACCGGCAACCTGTTCCTGATAAATTTTCGTTTCGCTTTCTAATAATTCCTCCGGAATATTTTCTTCGGAAACAAACAACGGTTTCATTGCCGCAATCTGCAAACAAATTTCGTGGGCTAGGTTTTTAAAATCTGGCCCCTTAGCGACAAAATCAGTCTCGCACCTTATGTCCAACAGAACTCCAGTTTTAGCATTATTATGCAAATAAGTTTCGATCAAACCGGATTTTGTTTCTCTGGCTGTTTTTTTTGCGGCAACTGTTTTGCCTAAAATTCTTAAGGCTTCTTTGGCTTTTTCTACATTACCCTTAGATTGCTCTAGGGCTTTTTTCACTTCGCTTATGGAAACCCCTGTTTCTTCTCTTAATTGTTTGATTTGCTCTATTGTTACCATAATTTTATGCTTTTGATTTTTCTTTTTGAGCGCCTTGTATTGCTTCCCTCGCCTTATCTATTATATATCTAACCGAGGAAATTGCGTCATCGTTAGCAGGTATCGGGTAGTCAACAATGTCCGGATTTACGTTTGTGTCAACTATTGAGATAATTTTAATTCCTTTTCTTTTTGCTTCTCGGGCGCAGGTTATATCTTTATCAAGTCCAAATATAAATACAGCTTCGGGCAATTTTGACATATTCCGTATTCCGTCAAACTTTACTTTCAGCTTGGCAATCTCTCTGTCAAAATTTAATTGCTCTTTCTTTGTGTACTTTCCCAATTCACCGGCTGCTTTTTTGTTCTCCAAATCTTTAAAGTAACTGACCCTTTTTTGTATTGTTTCAAAGTTAGTAAATGTTCCTCCCAGCCATCTTTCTGTAACAGACGGAATTCCGCAATCTGCTGCTGCGGCTTGTATGATTGCCTTTAATTGAATTTTTGTACCCACAAAAACTATCGCCTTTCCTTCTGCAACAACCTTGGATATATAAAATAATGCCTTGTTGAGCTCTTTTGCAGTTTTTTCTAAATCAAAAAGATGAACACCGTTTTTCATTCCTGAAACATACAGCTTCATTTTTGGGTGCAACTTTGAAACCTTATGCCCAAAATTCACACCGGCTTTTTCCATTTCCTCTGCGTCTAACTTAATATCTTTTGACATTTATTTTTGAGAAAATTTCACATAATTCTAGACGGGTATATTGTCGCACAATAAGGACGCCGGAATTACGCAAACCCACCCAGGGCGGGCTTTATTTCTCTTTTATTATTTTTCTCCTCTTTTGGCTCGTGGGTTTTTAACCCTTTTAACTGTTGTAGATTTTTTTACCAATCTCTCCTTATATTTCTGAACTCTTCCTAATGTGTCCATAACCTTTTCTTGTTTTGTATAAAAAGGATGGCAATTGGCACAAACTTCAGTTTCTATAAATTCTTTAGCAGAACCTACAGTAAAATTATTCCCGCATGAACAGCGGACAGAAGCTTTTTGATAATATTTCGGATGTATATCGCTTTTCATAAATTTGATTTTTGAGTTATATCAGACATAATACCAAACTTTTTTACAAAAGGCAATACCCCAATAAAAAAGCAGATGCCCTTGCATCCGCTATACTGCACTCGTGTGCCTTAGAGGTCGCTGTCAATGTCGACAATGCTTGTGCCACGCCATGTATGAAGCCACGCATGATCAACACCATTTCCACCAAGCTTGGATTCCTTCCACTTACGGAACCGCTTTTCGGCAATGTCATTTCGCGCCGCCCGTATGGTGCACCGAAATGTTTTGCCGTCGTTCCTGAGCAAGTAGCCCCTACACGCATATTGCTTGAGCTTCAATCTTCTTTTGTGCCTTGCCATGGCGCGCCTCCTTGTTTTCAACGAGCCGCGTTGATCAGCGGAGTACCGTTCTCAAACTGACCCCCCTGCCTGCCGATGCGCCCGTCCTGGCATCGCCTGCCGGAGGCGTGAACCACTGCATTGTGCGCCGGCCGTGTTCTTCTCGCCGAACTCGGACCGGAACATCGCGCGTTACCACTCGACCTGATGCACTAGCTTGTTTAGTTTTCATCGCAACCTCCTTGTTAAATTCCTTTTATCACAATCTATTTTCAAAAGCAACGGTTTGTGATACGATTTATGAACAACGTTAATAAATCGCCCTGAGCTCAAGCGAAGGGTATGCATTATGACAGAACCTGATTACACAAAATTTACGGCGGAAGATTGGAAAAATTATAAGCCGGAAGAGTACACAAGCGCGAATGCAGACGAAAAAGCCGAAAAGCAGTCGGCGATTTTTGAAATAAGAGCCGGACAGGGCGGAGATGAGGCCGGACTTTTTGCTAAAGATTTATACAGAATGTATTCAAGATACGGCCAAACAAAAGGATGGAAGGAAAGAGTTTTAGACTCAAATGCCTCAACAATCGGCGGATATAAGGAAATCGTCTTTGAATTATCCGGAGAAGGAGTTTATGACGAATTGCAAAACGAAGGCGGAGTCCACCGAGTTCAAAGAATTCCAAAAACCGAAAAACAAGGCCGAGTCCACACCTCAACTGCAACAGTTGCCGTTTTATTAAAACCTAAAAAAACCGAAATAAACATAAATCCAAGCGATTTGCAGGTTGATACATACAAAGCTGGCGGACCGGGCGGACAGTATGTAAACAAAACAGAATCTGCCATACGCATTACGCACAAACCATCAGGCGTTGTTGTAACCTGCCAATCTGAAAGAAATCAGCAGCAAAATAGAGAGGCTGCAATGGGAATTTTGGCGGCAAAGCTTTTACAGCGTCAAGAAGAAGCCGACTTGTCATCGCTTTCTACCGAAAGAAAGGAGCAAATTGGCTGGGCAAAGCGTTCGGAAAAAGTCCGCACATATAACTACCCTCAGAACAGAATCACCGACCACCGCATAGACAAATCGTGGCACAATTTAGAGGTAATTGTTAACGGAGACCTAGAACCAATCGTAAAAGCGTTCAATAAACCAAAAACCGCCCTTTAAGGGCGGTTTTTTATTCTATTTATTTTCCAAGTATCAAGCCTTGGCAGGACGAGGTCATTGTCCCAGCGTCAACAAATGTTTGGATACAGCTTGCTCTGCTCATAACGCTTCGGGCATAAGCAGATGAACCGCCGTAGTACCGTGATGCTGCCGAGCTTTCCTTTGCAGATGTTTGAGAAGAAGCTCCAAGGTCAGACAAATAAAGCGCCGACGCGGTGAACGAATCCTTTATGGCCCACGGATCTCCCGGTTTGCCTAGCAGGGTTTTTAATCTGTCGGTGAATAAATTCCAGGTTGACGCAATAAATTGCGCCGGCCCCATTGCCCCTCCCCAGCCAGTAGGCTGACCTGAAACATACGCCGAAATCCAGCACGAAACAGGAGTATTATATGGGTCCCTACCTAAAGCTGATGTAATCTGAATAAACGGCTGAACATCTCTTGTTGGTTTCATAACCCTTATAATGGCAGCACCTGTGGAAATTTTCTTGCCGTTACCGGTGGCTGTATCTGTTAAAACGCACTGACCCACGTTTCTACCAATTGCCGATTCTTGGCTTATTATGGCTAAAAGAAATGCCGGTCTTACACCAACCAACGCGCCTACGCTTTTTGCCATATCTAAAGCTTCTCCAAAAGTAGGAGCCTTTGCAACTCCGATTACTTGGAACAGCATGGCCTTTATTTTTGCTGATTTCTGTTCGGCTTCTTGCTTATCCTTCAGTTGTTGCTGGTATTGCGCTTCTGTCAATTTTAAATATTGATTTTGCTGCTGCTGATTTTGTTCATTTTGTTTTTTTTGCAATGTCTGCAGGGCTATGGTTCTTTGCAACTGGTCGACATTGTCGTTCATTTTTACTTGCTGTCCCTGAAGATATAATTTTAAATTTTTGGTGCTATCTAAAAGGTCGCTCACCTTTGAGTTAAGGTTGTCTAGATACGCCAGATTTCCAAAAAAATCCGAAAGATTGCCCTCTAACAAAATAATGAATGACGGCTTTTGATCCTCTTCGTAAACATTCCGCAGAATGGTTGCTATCTGATTCTGCGAGTCCTGAATTTGCGCAGAGGTTTTATCAATAGAAATCTGCGTGTCCGAGATTTGCAAGTTTAAATCCTTCACCATTATCTTCCCTTGGTTGATATCAGCTTCTAGCCCTTGGATTTTCTTTTTGAGAGTGTTTATCTGGTTTTGAAGAGTGTTTTTTTGCGCAGAGGTTTTTGTAAGGTCCTCTGCAAGCTGGGCGGATTGCTGGTCATAGTAATCGGCGCATTGTTGCAAAAATATTTTACAATCGGCCGCGCTCATATTTGGACATCCGGTGGTTGAGTCAGAAACCGCCGCGCATTGAGTTCCCAAATCATCCGCCTTCGCAAAAAGCTCCGGCGAGACAAGGCCCGCAAGCGCAAAAACTATTACAAAAATTAGCAGATATCTCTTCATCTACTTTATTATCTATTTTTTCTAAAAAAAAACCAGCCCTGTTCTCCACAGGGCTGGAATAAATTATTATTTTTTCTCTTCTTTGGGCTTGGCTTCCGGTTTTTCGTCCTCAACAACGTCCTCTGTTTTCTTTTCTTTCTCTACCTTCTCGACATCTTCAACCTTTTCTTCAATTTCCTTGGCTAATTCTTCTTCAACCTTGGCGGGCGAAGCCACCGAAGCCACAACGTCGTCCGGTTTTACTGAAATTTTGATATCACTTGGCAAGGCCAAATCCTTCACAAAAATACGATCCTCAAAGGTATTTAATTTATCGATGGAAACCTTAATTTCGTGCGGAATATTTTGAGGCAAGGCTTTAACCTCCAATTCGGAAATATTTTTAACCAAGGTTCCGCCCAAGTCCTTAACTGCCAAAGCAACTCCCTCGAAAATCAAAGGAACCTTTACGGCAACTTCTTCTTTTGCCGAGGTTTCAAAAAAATCAATGTGGATAAATTTATCGGAAATCGCGTCTTTTTGCAAATCGTGTATCAAAACAATCTTCTTTCCCTCACCCGCCGTAGCTTTAGCGGAGGCTGGGTCTCCGGCAACGTCGAGCTCTATCAATGAGTTAACTCCTGCTTTTCTGTAAACTTTTTCAAACTCTTTATAGTCAATATCCAACGAAACATTCTTTATTTTGTGACCATAAACAACGCCAGGTATCCTGTCGGCTCTTCTTAAATCGTTTGTTTTTCTGCCTATTTCCTTCCTAATTTTGGCTGATAATTTTATCATCATAAAATATTTATTTCTCAATATGAATACATTGCACCGGGCATGCTTCTGCGGCCGATTCGGCACATTCTATTTTTTGCACCTCTAATTCTTCGACTTCTTGCTTGACTGCATCCTTAATATGGGATTTGCCGTCATCTGCCATTTCAAAATATTTTGGGCACAAAGCACTGCAAGAACCGCACCCAATGCACTTTTCTCTTTCTAATTTTATCTTCATAAATTTTTGTAATGTTTATATATTAGTATACTTTGTCCGCGCTGTCAAATAGTTTAATCTTGAGCTCTACAATCTTCCTAACCGAATCCATAGAGTTTGCCAAAAATTTATATGGAACTATCTCTTCAACATTACTCAATGACCTTCTCAAATTTCCCGAGAAGGCAAGCCTTAATTCTGTATTAATATTTATTTTTACAATTCCAAGTTTTATAGCCTCTCTTATATCGTCTTCGGGCGTACCGGATCCGCCATGCAAAACTAAAAACGTGTTATTACCCTGAGCTTGCCGAAGGGCTTCTTTTATTGCCTTCAAAACGTCCAACCTCAAATTAGGATCTATGCCCGAAGCTTCAATACCATGAAAATTGCCAACACTAACTGCCAGCAGGTTTACCTTTGTTTTATCGACGTAGTCTTTGGCCTGGTCGGGTTGAGTTAAATCTTCCTCTTTTATTTCAAATTTTTCCGAGTAAAGTTTTGACGAATCGTTTCCAATTTTGCCGACTTCTCCCTCCACTGTAACCCCTTTTCTTTTGGCATATTTTACAACCTCTTTTGTAATCCTTATATTTTCCTCAAGAGGTAATTTTGAGCCATCAAAGTGAACCATGTCATATCCGGCATCGATAGCCTTCTTGATATATTCGAAAGACTTGCCGTGATCTAAATTCAAAAAAATCGGCATGCCGGTTTTTTTTCTTAGCAAATTTCTCAACGCCACCGCCTCATCCAAACCAAAAAAACTGCTCTCTCCTTCCGATGTACCCAAAATAACCGGCGACTTCATTTTTTCTCCGGCAGACAAAATTGCCTTCATCTGCGTAAAATCAGAAAAGTTAAATTGTCCCATCGCCCATTGCTCTTTTTGCGCCTTTTCTAAATAATATTTTGCATTTTTCATGTTATTTTGTTATACAAAGATTATTTTTTCCACATTCCTGCTGGGAAACTTCAACCCGCTTAAAGTCTGATTTTTTATCCAAAAGCCCGCTATGGGCTCCAATTTCCGAAAGATTAGCTGCGGAGTTGGCAAGACCAAGCTGGATAGCCTTTACAATATCCTTATTAAATCTAATATAGGCAGTCAAAAATCCGGCAGCAAAAGAATCGCCGGCACCGGTTGTGTCAACAATTTTTCTTTCCCTGTCGGGCAAAGCAGAATACAAGTATTTCCCATCAGAAACCGTAACGCCCTGGCCGCCCTTTGTCATAACAGCAATTCCCGGACATATCTCATCAATTTTCTTAAATATATTTTGTTCTTCTTCAAACGGAATTTTTGTCAAAAACGACGCTTCTTCCTGATTAACAAATAAAATATCAACTTTTTTAAAAATATTCTTTAATTTCTCTTCCGCCAACGACAACTGCTGTATTGAAGGATTCACAGCAACTTTTATATTATTTTCTTTTGCAAAGTTAACAATTTCTTCGAATGTGTCACACAATAAACCGCCTAATGGCGCTAAATAAATCCACCTTGTCTTCCTTATTTTTTTCCACGAAATGTCTTTTCTCGCCAGCTTGTCAGAAGCACCCCGATAAACAAGTATTGTCCTATCCCCGCCCGACCCCGCTACCGCGGGTACCCCAGAAATTATAACTGAACTGTTTGTGTGTTCCTCCTTCTTCTTTACAACAAACCTTGTATCAATTCTTAAATGCTTCAATTCCCTAACAATTTCAAGGCCGGCCGAGTCAACCCCTATCGCACCGCAAAAAGCCGTTCTAAGGCCCTGTTTTGAGAAGGTAGCTGCAGTATTTGTCCCGCCCCCGCCGGCCGTGTAGGTAATATCTTCAACATCAATTTTAGAACCCAAGGCCAAACAAATTCCCTCACCGGTTATGAAGTCCTTTTCATCCTTTAAAATTTTAAACGCCTTGGATTTTACGTGAATATCCTGCGCCGCCGATCCAAATGTTATAATATCGTACATACTAAATTTTTTGATCTTTTAATTTTTTCTCGGTTTCGGCGATAGCGATTTTGGTTTTTAAAACTGAATCAGGGTTTAATGAAATTGACTCAATCCCTTTTTCCACCAAAAATTGAGCAAAGTCCGGAAAATCACTAGGACCTTGCCCGCAAATGCCGATATATTTATTGTTATTCTGGCATACTTTTATGGCTTCTTCAATAAGCTCTTTAACTGCTTCGTTTTTCTCGTTGCCAATTGACGACAGTTCCCCATTATCTCTATCTAACCCTAGGGTTAACTGAGTTAAGTCGTTAGAACCAATTGAAAACCCATCAAAAATTTCCAAAAACTGTTCTGCCAATATTACATTAGCAGGGATTTCACACATAACATAAATCTTAAGCGGCTTAAGATTTATGTTACCCTGAGCCGTGCCGAAGGGTTGTCGAGAAAGACCATTCTCTGCCATTATGGCCACAACTTTTCTGCCTTCATCCAGTGTTCGGCAGAATGGAACCATTGGAATAACATTGTCCAAACCAAATTCACCGCGGACTTTATTCATTGCCTTGCACTCTAAAACAAAAGCATCTTTAAATTTTTTATCATAATATCTTGAAGCGCCCCTGAACCCAATCATTGGGTTTTCTTCCTGCGGTTCATAAGCTTCACCTCCAAGTAATGAGCGGTATTCGTTTGTTTTAAAATCTGAAAACCTCACAATTACCGGTTTTGGATAAAATGCAGCTCCAATTGTTCCAATTCCTTCGGCTAATTTATCAATGTAAAACTGAACCTTATCCTCATAGCCCAAGGTTATCAAGTCTATTTTTTTCTTTAAAGCCGGTTTTAGCGTTTTATAATTTATTAAGGCGTTTGGGTGAGCTTTTATTGAATTTATAATAATAAATTCTTCCCTGGCAAGACCAACTCCATCATTTGGTATAAAGCTCAAAGTAAAAGCATTTGAAGGTTCGCCAACGTTCATTAAAATTTTTGTTTTGGTTTCTGCAATATTGGAAATATCTGTTTTCCTAATTGTAAATGGGATAATACCTTCATAAACTTTCCCTTCTTCTCCTTGTGAGCAATCAATTGTAAGCTCTTGGCCAGATTTTATAATTTTTGTCCCATTACCCGAGCCAACAATTACCGGCACTCCCAACTCTCTACCTACTATTGCAGCGTGACAAGTCCTCCCCCCCGAATCCGTAACAATTGCCGAGGCTAGTTTCATTGCCGGCACCCAATCAGGATCGGTTGCTTTTGTTACTAGCACCTCGCCCTTTTTAAATTCACCAATGTCTTTAACGCTTAATATTTTATTAGCCTTTCCAGAACCAATTTTACTTCCCACGCTCATTCCATTGGCTACCACTTTTTTTATTTTGGTTTTATCAATTACATAATCTTCAAGTACTTTTAAATTCTTTTTACTTTGAACAGTTTCCGGACGCGCCTGTACAATATATAATTTTCCATCTCTGCCGTCTTTTGCCCACTCCATATCCATTGATTTTTTGTAATGGTCTTCAACAAGTATGGACCATTTCGCCAGAGATAATATTTCGTCATTATTCAAAACAAAACTTTCCCTTTCTTTTTTGGTTGTTACAATATTTTTTGTTGGTGCTTTGGCCTGCCTGCCGGTAGGCAGGGATTTGCTATAAATCATTTTTATCTCCTTTTTCCCGACTTTCTTTTCGATAATCGGCCTAAACCCTTTTTTCAGAGTTGTTTCAAAAACATAATATTGGTCTGGCTCAACCTGCCCCTGTACAATGTTTTCTCCCAGGCCGTAGCTGGCATTTATTAAAACAACGTCGCCAAATCCCGATTCGGTGTCGCAAGAAAACATAATTCCCGAGGCCCCCAAATCCGACCTCACCATTTTTTGTACACCCACAGATAAGCCGGTTTTTAGCTGGTCAAGCTTCATCTCGTCTCTATAAAAAATCGCCCGATCTGTAAAAAATGAAACAAAGCATTTTTTTACCGCATTTAGAAGATTTTCCTCGCCTTTAACATTTAAATATGTCTCGAATTGTCCTGCAAAAGAAGCGTTGGGCATGTCTTCGGCAACTCCGGAGGTTCGGACCGCAACATCCGAATTTTCTTCAGCGTATTTTTTTGACAATTCAAGGTAAGCCGCTGCTAACTCTTTTTTCAGTTCTTCTGGAAAAATTGCCGCCTCTATCGCCGACCTTATTCTTTTGCCGGCATCCTGCAGGCTTTTTAAGTTTTTGGAATCTAGGGTCTTAAAAATTTCTGAAAATATTTTATCAAGCCCGTTTGCATTTATAAATTTCCAATAAAAATTGGCGGTTAAAGCAAACCCGTAAGGAACGTTGACTCCCTTTGAGGTAAGGTTGACATACATTTCGCCCAAAGAACCGTTTTTCCCTCCAACCAATGGAACGTCTGCCATTCCAACCTCATTAAACCATAAAATATTTTTTTGATATTTTTCCACCATTTTTATTTGAATTTAATAATTTTTCCGGCAATTGCCAGCTCTTCGTTGTCCTCGATCGCCATTATTTTAGTTTTGTTCAAAATACTCAAATTCTTACAAATCATGTCTCTTATTTTTTTAGAGCCGAACCCAATGGCTCCTGTAAAAACCAGTAAATCACAACCGCCAAGGATTGCATAATAACCTCCAATGTATTTTTGCATTGAATAAACAAAAACGTCTAGCGCCATTTTTGCTTTCGCGTCGCCCGACTTAATTTTATCTAAAACTTTCAACATCTCGCCTTCTCCGCAAATCCCTTTTATTCCAGATTCTTTGTTCAAAATATCCTGCGCCCGTTCTAGGCCAAACTTTTTAACAATCTCCAGCACAACACCAACGTCCATATCTCCGGCTCTAGTCATCATCACCAAACCTTGCATTGGTGTAAAACCCATTGAAGTATCAACCACTTTACCGTTTTTAATTGCAGTAATACTGGCTCCTCCACCAAGATGACAAGTAATAATTTTAAGTTTATTAAACGACTTTTTAACAATTTCTGACGCCTTCCTGGCAACATATTCATGAGAAATTCCATGAAAACCATAACGTCTAAAACCCAATTCTTTCACAATTGCTTCTGGCAAAGCATACGTATAAGCTTGCTTGGATAAATCTTTAAAAAATTCCGTGTCAAAGACGGCAAACTGCGTAACGCCAGCAAAGATATTCTTACAAACTTTTATACCTAAAACATTAAAAGGATTATGCAGCGGAGCTAAATAATTCAACTTTTCCAGTTCTGCAAGGTTCTCGATGGTAATTTTCGTGGGCTCTACAAAAATGTCCTTACCATGCACCACCCTATGTCCTATCAAATTAATCTTTGTCCTATCTATTTTACCCAACTCTTCTTCTAATATTTTTTGAAAATCTCCCTGAACCAAAACCGCGCGGTTGTCTTCGCTGACAACCTTTAAGTTGTTATCAAATACTTTCCATTTTATAGACTGACTCCCACAATTTAAAACTAAAATCATAAAATAATACCTTCTCCTATTTTGTTTATCCCCGCAGCGTTTCCTTCGTCGGTATCTAAATGCAAGCACAGCTTGTAGCCGTCCCTAACTCTAACTGCCACATTTTCAAAAATAACCGGCCTTTCCGTTCCAACCTGCACCGACACTAGAGACCCGTTCTTAAGGCCCAATTTAGCCGCTTCAACTGTCGCACAATGGATATGCCGTAAAGCCACTATCAGACCTTCGTTCAAACTGACACTGCCTTTTGGCCCGTGTAATGTGACTGGACTCGTTCCCATCAATTCGCCCGAAAGCTTGATTGGTGGCATTACTCCCGAACCTATGGCGTCTGTCAAAGATATTTCAACTTGTGTTTGAGCTCTCAATGGCCCGACAACTCTTACTTTTTCAATTTTTTTATTACCCAGCTGGATGTCTATCGTCTCTTCGCAAGCAAAATCAGACGGCTGGTAAAGCTGTCTCATACTTTTGAGTTCATAACCTACGCTAAAAAGTTTTTCTAAATCTTCTTTAGATAAATGACAATGCCTAGCCGACACTTCCACCGGAATTCTTCGACGCGGCTCAGGACCTTCGGCTTTCATTTTTTGTTTTCCCCACATATTTAATTATTATACCATTTCTTGGAAAGTAAGATAGATATTCGGCTGTGAATAAAATTTTTTGCAATACATTGACAATATTTTTACAGCTGCTAACATTTAATTAACCAATAAAAACTTGATAACAAGGGAAAGGAGGTGATTAATTTGAGATTGATCCTCCTGGCAGGACTGGTCAAGACGCTGGGGTTCTTGGTTATTGTATGGGCCATCAACGAACCGTGCGACCGGCTGGGCAACGGCGAACCGCAATTCGTGGTCCCGCGCCTTCCCGCGTTTGCATTGGAGAGAGACGCAATTTTAGTTGGTGGGCCTTCTACCAAGCCCAGCTCGGTTGTGCCCGACACTTGCCCGCCGTACGTGGCGGGAATCAAGGGGTATGCCTGGCATGTTAAGCCCAGGTGTGACAGCGCACGTCTGAAGGACGTGTAGGCTATCAGGCCCATGTTCTTTCACAAGCCATTATACTCCGATCCGCGGAGGTACAGGGTGTGAGTCGGCACTTGCGACTCCCCCTTCTTTTTTTGCAAAAAACAGCGCCATTTTATGGACGCCGTTTTTTTATTTATAGTTTAGAGCTTCTTGCCCACGAATTCGGCGAATTCTGCTAGCCGGCAGCTGTACCCCCATTCGTTGTCATACCAGCCAATAACTTTTACCACGTTGTCTTTTACCATTGTTTCTTCGGCGTCAAAAATTGCTGAATAAGTATCACCTTTAAAGTCCATAGAAACTAATGGTTCCTCTTCAACTCTTAAAATTCCTTTATAATTTTTTGAAGCTGCTGCTTTTTTGAATGCTTCGTTTATTTCTTCTTTCGATGTTACTTTTTTCACTTCAACAACTAAATCCAACAGAGAAACTGTAGGTGTGGGAACTCTTATTGCAATTCCGTCTAATTTTCCATTAATTTCCGGAATCATCTTGCCAATTGCTTTTGCAGCTCCGGTTGAAGTTGGAATCATGTTCAATGCAGCGGCTCTGGCTCTTCTTAAATCCTTGTGAGGCAAATCAAGAATCTTTTGGTCGTTTGTGTAGCTGTGAACCGTTGTCATAAAGCCCTTCACAATTCCAAACTCGTCGTTTAAAACCTTGGCAATCGGAGCTAAACAATTTGTGGTGCAGGAACCCATATCCATAATATCAACCTTTTTAGAGTCATAAGTATCGGCATTAACTCCCAACACAAATCCGGGCAAATCTTTGCATGGGGCTGAAACTATAACTTTTTTAGCTCCAGCCTTTATGTGTTTGCCCGCTCCGTCCGCGTCGGCAAAAAATCCTGTGCACTCTAACACAATATCAACTTTTAAATTCTTCCACGGCAATTTTTCCGGATCTTTCTCGGCTAGAACCGGTATTTCCCTGCCTCCGACAATAATTGATTTTGATGTCGCAGTTATCTCTTTCCCATAATTTCCGTAGTTAGAATCGTGCTTTAAGAGATGCGCCAATGTTTTTGTATCGGTTAAATCATTTATGGCCACAACCTCTAAATTAGGGTGAGATTCCTCAACGTTCTTAAAAACTTGCCTGCCAATTCGGCCAAAACCGTTAATAGCAATTTTTATTGACATATTATACTTGGTTTATCTTTAATAATTTATCGATTTTCTCCTTGTCAAAGCCAATTATAATTTCTCCATCTATATCAAGCACCGGCACGCCCATCTGCCCGGAATCCTTTATCATTTTTTGAAGCTGTTTTTCGTCATTAGATACATCGATATCCTCAAATTTAATTCCATTCTTGGTCAAATATCCTTTCAAAGTTTTACAATAAACACAGGTTGGTGTTGAATATACTTTTGTCATATTATTGAGCTGGAGCACAATTAGCGCCATTATTTCCGGAATTGGCTGAATTTGTTGTTGCCGATGAGGCGTAAGTCGCGGAAAATGACGATGCCGCTTCAGCCGTGTTCAGCTTTGTTGAGCAAAAACCTGCCTCGGATTTGAAAGCAGCGCAGACCATTGATTTTACTCCATCAGATGACCTTCCTCCAAAGTTAGATTCTGAAATCTGAGTTCCGCCTAAAACCAATGTTGGCGAGCCCTGGATATTATATTTTGTGTCTAAAGCAAAATCCTTCTGGGCGTCGGCTATTCCCCGAGTTGGATCTGAAACGCATGCGCTTAATTTAGCTGAATCTACGCCTGCTGATGTCTCGCACCCTGCCGTGTCCCCGGCTTTCATTTGGCAGGCAACATAATTCCAGTACTTTGTTGGCTGTTCGTCCCTGATACAAATTTGCCTTAAGTTTTCTGTAGCTTCTGCTGCTCCGTGCATAGAAACCAACGAATTACCGGAAACAGACCCCATATACCTTACCTTAATATACTGGGCTAATGCTGGAACGCTTTTCACTGCATCGGCCATGGCGCGTTGCATCTGTAATCCGTATGGGCAGCGGGCCACGACAAAGGCCTCAAGCATCGGAGAATCTGTTTTTGCAATGGCG
>Ga0247841_10007264_pt1 | contig 16546 bp, 23 predicted proteins | sample LaCruzMarch2015__2_FD_192410 | JGI IMG/M metagenome (GOLD analysis project Ga0247841, IMG submission 192410) | Freshwater microbial communities from meromictic Lake La Cruz, Castile-La Mancha, Spain - LaCruzMarch2015_18m | ecosystem: Environmental > Aquatic > Freshwater > Lake | place: Spain... | reverse complement strand
CCAGGATCGCGTCTTGTGATCTTCCTGCTCGTGCGGATGCGAGCAGTCCTGAGGAGCCCGGTGCGGTAATATCGCACGCCGGGATCTGTGAGGGGGCCGTCGGGCAACCGGCGGTCCTACCTCGATTGTCCGTGTTTTGTATCAATTAATTAGACTCAATTGTCCGATATAATACAGAGAGAGGAGGAGAAGAGAATGCCGAAACCGGTCATAAAAAATGATGAGCTTCTATCCTCACGCAAAAAAGTGAAGCTTGCTAAGGTCACTGGAAGTTTGCCATGCATAGAGAATAGTAATATGCCTGATAAGGAAGTCCTTGAAAGAATCCTCAGACAATATAGCTCGGCTTGGAAGAAACTCGCCAAATTATAAAATATCTGGACAGAGCACATAGCGCGACTAAACGGGTTTCTGGTTGCATTTAGTCGCTTTCCATGATAAAACCCAAATCACCATGATCGTTCAACGTAACTTCTGGGAACGTTTACTCTTGCGACTCTGGGAAAAACGCTCCGTCCTCTGGGTTTCCGGAGTGCGGAGGGTGGGGAAGACGTGTTTATGCCAAGCGATTCCCGGAATCGAATATTTCGACTGTGAACTCCCACGGGTTCGTCGAATGCTGGAGGACCCCGAGGCCTTTCTGGGGGATTTCCGAGGACGCAAGGTTGTTTTGGACGAGATCCATCGGCTCGGAAACCCGTCAGAGATCCTCAAGATCGCTGCCGATCATTACCCGGATATCAACATCATTGCCACCGGTTCGTCCTCGCTCGGCGCATCCCGAAAGTTCACAGACACGTTGACCGGGCGAAAGATGGAGATCTGGTTGACCCCCATGATCTCAGAGGACCTTCATGATTTCGGTGAGTTGGATATTTTCCGGCGATTGGCAAGGGGTGGGTTGCCGTTGTTTTTCTTGTCCGAAGACTACCCGGAGCGCGAGTTTCAGGAATGGATAGACGCTTACTGGGCCAAGGATATCCAGGAATTGTTCCGTCTGGAGCGACGATTTTCATTTCAACGCTTCACCGAGCTTCTGTTCATGCAGAGCGGCGGAATTTTCGAGGCGACGAAGTTCGCCGCCCAGTGCGAAGCCAGCCGAACGACGATCAGCAACTATCTCTCGGTCCTCGAGGCCACCTACGTCGTCCATGTCGTCCGTCCGTTTAACACCCGCCGCCGGTCGGAAATACTCTCGGCGCCCAAAGTCTATGGTTTCGATACGGGATTCGTGTGCTTCCACAAAGGCTGGTGGGACCTTCGGCCCGATGATTTCGGACTTCTCTGGGAGCACTACGTTCTCAATGAAATTCAAGGCCGCCTCCAGAGCCGGACTCTCCGCTACTGGCGGGACAAGCGAAGCCATGAAGTGGATTTCATCTGGCCCCGAACAAGCGGGGGACCGGTTGCCATCGAAGTCAAGTGGTCCGCGGGCCAATTCGACCCTGCGGGGCTTCAAGCCTTTCGACGCCTCTATCCGGAAGGGTCAAATTTCGTGGTTTGTCGCGACGTGGAGCGACCGTACAGGCGCTCGATCAAGGATGTGAGCCTCGAGTTCATCGGCCTGGAGGACCTGGTCATGCGGCTCGAGGGAATGTCGGCATGAGCAGTGCGGGCGTTTCTGCCTCACGACGTCTTGACGCCGTTCATACATAGAGCCATGATGCGGCACAGGAGGTTACTGCCATGAAGAAGACCGCCAGGCGCTCTACCGTTTATTTCCAGCCGCACCTCCACAAGGCGCTGCGCCTCAAATCGGCAACAACTCAGCGCTCATCCCGGCCCAGAGCCTCTCCGGTGACGAAGTCGATTACCTTGTTGAACTCTGCCCTCGCTTCCAGTATATTCGCTTCCATCCGGGGCCTCCTTGCTCAATGCATTCTTGTGCAAACCCATTAAGCGCAAAATGGCCTCGTAGAACATTTCTTTTTTTCTCTCAGCCAGAACTGAAAAGCGCGGCACTCAATAATAAAAGAGCACATATGATTCTGGTCAAGGCTGGAAAGAACTAACAATGGACCGACATAACGGGAAGATATATATTTCGAATATGTTACTTTGTCTGTAACGTGACGGTAGGAGTAATTATTGAGCCTCTTGCAAAAGTCACTTTTCGTCATTCTGGCGGAAGCCGGAATCCAGGTTTTTCAGGGATTTCTGGACCCCCGCTTTCTCCGGGGTGACAGTTTTACCGAGTTCTACAAGTAGCTCTATTGTTAACATATTTTACCGGAGGATAATCCCATGAGCCTCAAAGAAAAACTTAAGAAACTCGAAGAAAAAGAGAAGGAACGGACAGTTAATTGGGAGGAGGAGAAGCGTGCATGGCTGTCGTCGGTGGACCAACTGTATCAGAGTATCGAAGAATGGTTTAAGCCACTTATTGATGAACATCTTATGCGAATAGAACGAACCAATAAACTGTTGGACGACGGCCCCCTGGGTGAATATGAGATACCTCAACTGGAAGTGGCATTGGGTGACAAAACGGTAATTTTTGAGCCTATTGCAAGGAACGTGATCGGAGCCCAAGGCCGAATTGATCTTTATGTACGAGGTTATAAAGAAGAAAAATGGTTTCTTTTGCGGTTCGAGGAATCGGAGAATAAAACGAGCTGGGAACTCCGCAAAAGCACAAAAAAGTTTGACAGAAAGCCACTTAATAGGGCAAATCTGGAGACTTTATTCGAACAATGGGTAACCGTGTAGGGGTGGAATCCATCATGGCAGAGTCTCCGGAACTTCGTAAATCTCTGAATCGCTACAGCGACCTTGAGAATATTTGTCTTCACATTCAAGCTGTCTGTCATTTCGACTCTCACGAGAAATTTGGTCCTTATCCAGATAATCTTTTCTACCTCTCACAAAATAAATCCACAACATATGTCCTTCCAAGAACGGCTATACAGCAGCCTGCAAAAAATTCTGTAACCCCCAGTGCAGGCTGGAAGCCTGCGCTCCCAGGGGACGGATGTCAAAGGCCGGCGTTAAGATAGCGATTTGTCTTGACAGGTTTCTTCTCTGATTTCATTACTGTTTCGGGGCGACAACGGCTTGGACTTATCGCAAAACGTTTTGCACACAGGAACTATTGAGGTATCATGATGGTCTTCAAATCAGGATTTGAATGAGTTTTGCCCGCTTTTATAATGGCGCTTTGAGGAGGTTATTATATTCGCATAAAGAATGGTGGAAGGATTTTTGCACATGAGAAGGCTTGAGAGAATATCATTTGACCCAGGGATAATGGGTGGCAAGCCATGCATCCGTGGGATGAGGGTCACTGTTGGAATGATCGTTGGTATGGTCGCCGCCGGCCACTCACGAGAAGCAATACTGAAATTATATCCATACTTGGAGAGAGAAGATATAGATGAGGCCCTCTCCTATGCCGCATGGCGGGCAGAGGAGATTGATGTTCCACTGGATCAGGCCTCCATATGAAGATTCTAGTGGACATGAATCTTTCCCTCAAATGGATACCCGCGCTGGAAGAGGCGGGCTTCGAAGCTATCCATTGGTCTACTATCGGTCAGTCAAGCGCATCTGATGAAGAGATCCTGGCATGGGCGAAGTCTTACGGATATGTGGTTTTCACACATGATCTTGATTTTGGGGCCATTTTGGCAGCTACCAAAGCGAAATGTCCTAGCGTTTTCCAGGTCCGCACTCAGAACATAAGCCCAAATCACCTTCGACACCTCGTCTTTTCCGTGTTGAACGAGTTTCAAGATAAGCTAATGGAGGGAGCATTGATCAGCGTCGATCGAGAGATGTCCAGAGTTAGAATTCTTCCAATAAGCTAGCGGTCCTCCTGGATTCCTGGCATCTCTCTTCCTGCGTGCCACGCTCTCGGATACAATTATACTCGCTGCCAAAGTTCTTGTCCGAATCAGGATTGATGAACGGCTGCAAATCATATTCTAAAGTTCTGGATGCCCTTACCGGAAGCCACATCTTTTCCTGTAATGCCCGCACCCCTCGTTGTCATTCAGGCCTTTGACTGTAGCGCACGATGGGCGTATATTAGGAGTATAATTCCAGGAGGTGCCAACCACAGTGCAGAAGAAAAAGATTAACATTACCATGGATCAGGATCTCATCGAATATGCCAAGCTTTACGCGAAGAAACAGCGAACGAGCGTCTCGGATATCTTTACACAATTCATTCTCAATCTGAAGCGGGTCCATGAAGATGATCCCACGCAGATTTTGATTGGGGATCCCGGATTCAGAGAGAGCCTTCTGGAGACGATGGCGAAACTCCAGTCCGGAGAAACGATTTGGTTGCGCTACGATGAGGTCTTTTGATGATTGCCTTATTCAGCGACGACTTTGTCAATTCTCTGAAAAAACATGCGACCCTCAAGAACGTGGTTCAGAAAAAGGTCAATATGATTCTCACGAATCCCGTCGGACTCGGGGAACCTCTGAAGGGAAATTTTCGTGGGTATTACAGCGCACCGGTGAAAAGAAATTTCCTGATTATTTACCTCTATTGCCTTATGTGCCGGCGCAGAGGAGATGATGAGATCGTCCGTTGTCATGAATGTGCACTTTGTGCTGATGAAACGGTTAAGTTTGTTCAGCTTGGCCCCCATGATCATGCGTATGAAAAGCTATAAGGGCATTTCTATTTGGTGACTCCTACTATTTACAGTGTTGGGCGAATAGGGATGGAGTTGTCGGTAAAGGACAATTATCCAGACTGGGCACGTGCGCGACCAGACAACACGCAGCCCCCGATTGGGAAACGTGAAGCGAAGACGAATCTCACTGTTAAGGACGGTGAAACCGCGGTCATCGGCGGGATTATCAGGGATGAAAATCGCCAAGTGCGAGAAGGCTGGCCGGGCTTGATGAACATGCCCTTGATTGGCTACCTCTTTAGCAACAAGCTAAAAGAGAAGAGCCTTGACGAGCCGATTATCTTCATAACCCCCACCATCGTAAAGCGCCCGCCTGAAGCATCGTAGATCATGAATGACCGCCTGCGCCTCTGAAGACCGAAGGCTCATTGCCACAAAGAGCCGACACGGGTGTGGGCGGGAGTCTTGAGAAAATAATCCACACTGGAACGTCACTATACTTGAATTGATCCGCTGGGCAATCCGGCAGCTGCCGCCGCTCACGATAGCCGTGGAGAAAAGTACACGCTGATTCGGGCGCGCCCTTTTGCCCGGCGCATTACGTGTCCGCGGATACCGATTGCACAGAATGTGACGGCGGATGTGTAAAAGGCGTGATGTAGTCCGAAACCCAGGGTGGAACGCTAATCCCTTCTAATCAGGTCAAAGACTTCGAGATAGACAAGATCCGGTTTAGGGATTGTTTTAGCCCGTAATGTCGCAATCCCTTCTAATCAGGTCAAAAATTCTTTTCACGATTTTATCACAGTGGTAAGAGGTACACAATACCCTGAGTCTATGCCACGGCCATGCGGACTTGGCACATATATTGCTCTTCTGCTCCGGCAAGGATCAAAGGAAACGTCTTGGAAGATAGGACAGTACATGCCAACAGAGAAATCGACAACTGAATCGGTAGATAGCTTAGATAATGTAACTTCCGGCTCCTCTGACCCCACTCCTCAACTCGAACTACCGGAAGATTTCATGCAGGCCACTCGTGAAGCTATCGTGAAGATTATGATGGATGATGCTACTCTGTCATATCCTGAGGGACCTTCAAAAAAATAAAGAAAACAAAAAAAGCCGTCGTAGCTTCTAAACTGCACGGGATAACCCTTTCACCGCTTTTTTGTTGGAATTGGTCCGGAATATTGTCTCTGAACTTGACAGTCATTTTTATTTTCCACAGGAAGTAACCCCCGCCAAGTACCCCAAGACTCTACTGACAATTTTCGGCATCTAACAACTTTCGGCGACAATTTTCGGTACCCACCATGGCTAGTAATACACACAGGTTACACAACCTGCTCATTTCCTAGTGACATTTTTCGTCACCCTCATTCATACGGAGTTATTTACCGTACAATACCGGCCACTGTGATATCGATAAGTTACCTCTATTGGGGTTTTGGCACATAAGTTGCTTCTATACTCCGGCAAAGAGCAGAGGATTTAAAAACGCTGCAGGCATTGGGGCAGGCAGTAAACAAAAATAAACAACAGCACAGGAAAGGAAGGAACGAATCATGAAAAATCAAAAAGGTTTCACCCTGGTCGAGTTGATGGTCGTAATAGCCATTATCGGTATTATCACCGCCATCGCAATTCCCTATTACAACAACTACAAGGCAACGTCTTGTGATCAGGCGGCACTAGCAGATTTGTACAACGTCAAGGCAGCGGTTCAAAAGTACATTACTGATTTAACCTTGTCGGGGAATGTTTTCCCCACTGTGACGCAAGCAGCGACGGCAGTGGTGGCTGATACCACAGGACAATATGGCTACCCTGGCCCCTCAACTAAGTGTGGTGTTGTTGTTTCCCAAGCCGCTGGAGTCGTGAAGGCCTTGACCCCCAAGGGTACAACGAAAGGCCAAGCTGGTTGGACGCTTGACATGGCAGGCTCTGCGCAACCGCAGTAAGATGGAAAACGGGCCTTCTGTTTCTAACTACAACACCAGCTAAGACATAGTAAATGGGCCCCAGAGTTAACTGAGGCCCATACTTATTTGTGGAGATAATGCCATCGGTCGGATCCCGATAGAGGGAGGAACCCTATGAATAACCGTATGGGAAACAGCATGGGATTTACCTTGGTCGAGTTGATGGTTGTAGTAGCCATTATCAGGATCTATGTCCAATATATCATCATAAAATCCGGCCCATTCCCTGCTGACAATTTTCAATAACCACCAAAAACCAGCGATACAGACAAATCATGTAAACTGTCCTTATCTCTGTGACAATTTTCGGTACCCCACAAAGCTCGTAATACAAACAGGTTATGCAAACTGTCCGTTTGTGGTGACAATTATTGGCACTCACATTCCTGCGGAGTTATTTACCGGACAATACCGGTCTTCGTGATATCAACTTGTTACAGCTATAGAGATTTGGCACATAAGTTGCTTCTATACTCCGGCAAGGAGCATAGGATTCAAGACGGTGCGCGCAGGAGGCCCGGCAGTAAAAATAGGGCCGAGTTAGCTCTGGGGCCCATAATATTTTGTGGACCATGATGCCATCGGTCGGATATTGAGAAAATAGTATCGTTTGAGATCCCGGATGGGTATTATGTGACTCACTTGCCGGACTGTGAGCGCCTGTCGGAGAAAGTGTTGTCGGCGTATCCCGAGAGAGGGAGGAACTCTATGAAAACCCGTATGGGAAACAACAAAGGATTTACGTTAGTCGAGTTGATGGTCGTAATATCCATTATTGGTATTATCACAGCCGTAGCAGTTCCCTATTACAGCAATTACAAGAAGACTTCCTGCGACCAGGCAGCGCTTGCAGACTTGTACAACGTGAAAGCTGCTGTTCAGAAAAAAATGACTGATGATGTGTTGAGTTCTGTTGGAATCACACAGGACGTAGGTGCTGCGGTGACGGCGGTGTTGGCTGACGGGTTGGCGGGAAATGGAACTTACGGCTACCCAGGTCCCACCAAGAAGTGCGGCGTGACCATTACCAACAGCGGAAGTGTTGCAACGGCAACAGCCGGCCAGGGTACGGGAACCAAGTGGGTAGTGGACATGGCCGGTGGGGTTGGCACAGCCACAACAGCACAGACTTCAGCTCCTGTCCTGTTCCAGAGCTATTTTGACAGCATGAACGGCCTGAAGCCGTTGATGGGTGATTGGGCCTTGACAGGTACAGGCGGGTTGAAGCCCAATGCTCTCAACCGTGCGGGTGAACAACGACTGGCATTTGGTGATAGTTCATGGACCGACTATAGCGTTGATGTTACTGCAACACTGAATTCCGGAAATGGTTATGGCGTGTATTATCGCGCGGATTCGAAACCCAACATTACCGGGTATGTTTTTCAATACGATCCGGGTTGGACGAAACAGTTCGTAGTGAGAAAGGTGGTGGGCGGTAATGAAATGTCACCGTTCCAGTCGGTGAACATGCCTCCAGGATTTTCCATACTCAATACGCAACATGACATCAGCATCTCTTTACAAGGGAGCCAACAAACCATCAAGGTTGACGGCCAAACGGTACTGAGCTTCACTGATACTACTTTTACCAAGGGTAATGCAGGATTGAGAAGCTGGGGAGGATCTTCAGTAGTATTCGACTCTGCTACCGTAACCAAGCTATAATCTTGTAGACCCAAAGGGTCCAGGGAAGTAGATTCCTATGAAAAATCATTCAGGTTTCACCCTTGTAGAATTGATGGTCGTAGTATCCATTATTGGTATTATCACAGCCATAGCAGTTCCCTATTACAACAATTACAAGAAGACTTCCTGCGACCAGGCGGCACTTGCAGACTTGTACAACGTGAAAGCTGCTGTTCAGAAAAAAATGACTGATGATGTGTTGAGTTCCACCGGAATCACACAGGACGTAGGTGCCGCAGTGACAGCGGTGTTGGCTGATGGGTCAGCGGGAAATGGAACTTATGGCTACCCAGGTCCCACCAAGAAGTGTGGAGTGACCATCACCAACAGTGGCAGTGTAGCAACGTCCAAGACTTCTCAAGGCACTGATCAGGGCGTGAAAGGCTGGTCTTTGGATATGGCCGGTGGGGTTGTTACAGCCACAACGGCACAGGCTCCAGCTTCTGTCTTATTCCAGAGTAATTTTGATAGCATGAACGGCCTGACCCCGCTGATAGGATCCTGGGGTGTGACACCTGCCGGGGAGTTACGACCAAACGTTACGGGTGGACGGCTGGCATTTGGTGATAGTTCATGGACTGACTATAGCATTGATGTTACGGCAACCTTGGAATCAGGAAACGGTTATGGCGTGTATTATCGTGCTGACTCGGACCCAAAAATAACCGGATACATTTTTCAGTATGATCCAGGTGTGGGGAACAGGTTCATAGTGAGAAAGGTAGAAAAAGGTGTGGAACAGTCTACTCCTTTACAGTCAGTGAAAATGCCTTCAGACTTTTCAATATACAATACCCAACATGACATCAGCATCTCTTTACAGGGGAGCCAACAGACCATCAAGGTTGATGGCCAAACAGTATTGAGCTTCACTGATACTTCTTATACCCAGGGAAATGCCGGACTGAGAAGTTGGGGCAACTCATCGGTAGCGTTCAACTCTGCTACCGTAACCAAGCCTTAGGCTTCTAGACCGAGAAGGTCTAAGGGAAATAGATTCCTATGAAAAATCATTCAGGTTTCACCCTTGTAGAATTGATGGTCGTAGTATCCATTATTGGTATTATCACAGCCATTGCAGTTCCCTATTACAACAATTACAAGAAGACTTCCTGCGACCAGGCGGCACTTGCAGATTTGTACAACGTGAAAGCTGCTGTTCAGAAAAAAATGACTGATGAGGTGTTGAGTTCCACTGGAATCACACAGGACGTTGGTGCCGCAGTGACGGCGGTGTTGGCTGATGGCTTGGCGGGAAATGGAACTTACGGCTACCCAGGACCCACCAAGAAGTGCGGCGTGACCATCACCAACAGCGGCAGTGTAGCAACGTCCAAGACTTCTCAAGGCACTGATCAGGGTGTGAAAGGCTGGTCTTTGGATATGGCCGGTGGGGTTGGTACAGCCACGACATCATCGGATGGACCCACGTTTTCAGATATCACCACGGACATGATTTCACGTATAACGGACTTCTATAGTCGAAACGGTCGTTACCCCCGAAGCTTTGGTGACTATGTGTTCACGGATATCGGGTTGAACCCTGCCGATTGGGCGCAACCCGTTGATGGTCTTCATTATAGCCCCGGAGGAAGCACCGTCAGAGTTAGACCGGTCGACGGATACGCTCTCACGATGCAAAGCCTTGATGGAAAAAGCCTGACCCTTACCTCGAAATTGAAATGGGATCTTGTTTATGACGTTGCAAAGAGCCAGTGGTACTATCATACAACAACGGATTCAGGGAATGCTGTTGACATAAGCACCCTGAAGACCGTTCAGCAATAGGTCGACTTGGACTCTCCCCATACTTTCCGAGAGCGGTTTTTTCGTCTTGGATGGCTAACCAGGTACGCATTTTTCGGACAAGCAGATTTTTTAGTGAAATAGAGAGATATCCAGCGCCGAGACTCGTCTCGTACGGTTCATTATACAGAAGGAGCAATCCATGAAAAATCACAAAGGTTTCACTTTGGTGGAGCTGATGGTCGTCATTGCCATAATCGGCATCATCACAGCCATTGCCATTCCCTACTACAATAACTACAAGAAAACCGCTTGTGACCAGGCGGCACTTGCAGATTTGTACAATGTCAGGGCGGCTGTTCAAAAGTACCTTACTGATGAGACCTTGAAGGGGACATCTGTTGTTTCCGATGTTAGTGCTGCAGTGACAAAGGTATTAGCCTCAACGGATGGAGCGTATGGCTACCCAGGTAAAACTGCCAAGTGTCGTGTGAACCTGAGCAACAGCGGCAGTGTGGTAACGTCCAAGACTTCTCAAGGCACTGATCAGGGAGTGAAAGGTTGGTCTTTGGACATGGCTGGTGGAAAGGATTCTGTGGTGGTTTCGACTAGCTCCGGTGGTACATCAACCTCTGGGGATACATCGTCTCAACCTGACGCCCCACCGGGTCTGGAGGATAAGGGCGGTGTTCCTCCCGGACAGGAGAAGGAGAAGAAAGAGAAGGATAAATGATTAATTACCGACTTCATACCGGTAAGACCGACCCAAGTGATTACTTGTCAGTGTTAATGTGCCACGAATCCTGGAAAAACCATTGGTGCGATCATGGCTTTTCGTGTTAATTTGACGTCAAATTTCTGATGCGTTCAGATTATTGGACTTGCCGTAAAGAAGGAATCTATAGTCTCTCATGAAAAAGCCGCCACCCTCCGCGATTTTCGTCCGCCTTCTAAATAGCCAAGAAACGTGGTAGCTTTATCTGTTGCAAGTTGCTAAGTGTTTGTGAGTTAACAACAGACGAAGGTCAAAAACAGTTCAAGGAAAAAGACCTATTGAACAAAACATGCAAGCCATGCGTTGAGACGGTCGTTGAGATCCTTGAAAATATAATGTAATGGCGCGTGCCAAGATTTCCGACCACCTGGGAATGCAGACCTTGAACGAAAAGTGTTCTACGGGCAAGAACTCATTAGCTGGATTCTCAACAACAACCTTCGTATGGCTGATCTCAACTTCCCTCCTTTTCGCGTGGATTTTCGAGTGGGACCGATACCAAATCATTACGATCCATAGGTTACATAGCCTGTCATTGTCGGACAAGGCCCTGCTGATCTGGTTGTTTGCAGCCAAATCCATGATGTGGTTCGCTCCTTTGTTGCCGCTATGCGTAGCCTTGGTGGGATTTGGACTTAGGCGGACGGCTGTACTTATCCTCAATTGCTTCTGGATAGTCGTTTTTTTTCTTATGGCCACTGACCTGGTCTCTGTTTGGTTTTCCAGCTATCATGCATGGGATTATTTCCCTTCGGTACACGCCATACTCGAACACCCCCAAAGAGAAATCCGGCGGTGGGCTGCAGATAGACTCTGTGTGGACCCATTAGTGGTTTTCAGCTTTTTTGTCGTTTCCGGCCCGACATGCTTCATTTTAGCGAAAGGGACAACCGTGAGGCTGGGGAGTCTGCTGCCTTGGCTGTGGCCCGACAAATCGGCAGTGGCGCTTATGGTAACCTTCGTTCTTGTCGTACTGGGAGTAGCGCCTTCCCTCGTTCTCTTCGACGACAAGGTAGTGCTGGACCAAATCCTTAACTCTCTGTCGAGCCCGACGATACTGAGGGAATATCTGCGGCACATGACTCATCAGCCGGAAAGTGAAGTTGGAAGTGCGTACGCGGGATCTCTGCAAACCCCCTTTCCCGCCATGTGGCAGGGGGAAAACATTGGAGACTTTCACCTCGGGAAACCACCCATGCGTCCAGAGGCACTGTTCGAAGCCAAGGACGAGTTGTTGGCCACGAAATACGTTCACGAGGCCGCTTGGCCTGGGCCGGTGGATCCGGACGCTTTCGTCAAACACCCCAACCTCCCCAATGTGATATTGATTGTTGTTGAGAGTTTTCGTCCTTCCGCTGTTGGTCTCCAGCTCATGAGAGACCTGGATACATGGTCTCGGCAAGGACTTTATCTCCAGCGACATTATTCCGGTTCAAACTGTTCTCACTTGGGACTGTTTTCATTGTTATACGGCAGGTGTCCAATTGGATACGATCAAACCTTGCAACGCAAGATACCGGCTCAGTTTTTCGAGTCTCTCCGGAAATCAGGTTATGAGATTACCTTTGTCACCGCGGGAGAAACGAGAGGGTTTCGGCGTTTGGACGAGTTTATCAACAGTGTGTCCTGCGACCAAGTCTCTGTTGTGGGTGAATTTAACTGGGATGAAAAGCAGGGTTGGCCGGATCAGGATAGTCGCAAGCTGGCCGGGTTGAAGAGCATAATCAACACATCTCAGAATCAACCCCAGTTTGTTTTCTGTTATCTCGTATCTTCGATGTACCAGTACGCCTTTCCGCAGGAATTCGATATTTTCAAAGAGTCACAGGATCTTTGGCAGTTTCTCAGTGTGAGGACTCAGCTTCAGAGCCTTTCTAATAGGTACGCAAATTCACTTTTATTTCTGGAGCATGAGTTGATGAGCGTGCTGAGATCGATAGATTTGAAAAAGAACGTAGTAGTAATAACGAGCGATCATGGTGAATCCATGGGGGAAGATGGGGTTTTCAAGCATGCAACTCGAATGTCTGAAGTTCAACTCCGGGTCCCGTGCATCATGGCAGGCAATGGAATAAAACCAGGCACAATCACCTCAGCCACCGTTCACTACGATATATTGCCCACCCTCTTGCACGTGCTGGGTGGGAGAAGCGTTCCCATCCGCCACTCTCATGGTCGGGATTTGATCGCAGATCCTCCTCGACCCGACGACGGGGTCGTGCTTGGTCCGGCCGATGATACCCAAAGGGAGGGAGTGCTGATAGTCCGCGGGGACAAGCGAATGGTTTTCACCACTCAGATGTTGTCGGGCGTGCCGGTAGTCAAATTCACGGGTTTGGTTGACGACGCGGGACAACTCAAATCAAAGTAGACAACCTGAAAGTGATATTGGCAGAAGAAATAGATGAAATTGATTGAAGTGGTTTTGCCGTACGACGTTGCTGGATGAACACTGTTGCCTTTTACAATAGGAGTAGTTTGAACCGTCTCTCAAAAAAACTTCTGACGAGGAAGAGCAATCGGTGTTACAATTCATTTAGTCTGATTTGGACAGAATAATTGGAAGTTAGCCGGACAAACACTTTCTCGCGAAAGATACGGCTTAGTGTTTGGCGGAAACAGGAATACTTTGTCTGAGACCCCGGACAAAGCAATCTATTCGACACAAAGCTTTTTGAGGAGGCCGCTTCATGGAGGATACGAAGAAGAAATACAAAACGATCATGGATGATCACTTTCCTGATCTAATGACGATTTCGTTCGGGAGCCAAACCCTGGAGTATAAAAAGAGGTCATGGCAGATTCCGGATTCTAAGGGAATCCTCGTTGAAAAGGGTCTCCGATACGGCGAGAATCCTGGACAAGAGGCGGCCCTTTACGAGCTTATCGGTGGCAATCTGATACTCGGCGATTGCAAGTTCGTATCTCCTGGAAATGGTCTTGTAAGTTGCTTGAGCGAAAGTGAGATGATCCAGGCCGGCAAACATCCTGGAAAAACCAACCTTACGGACGTTGATAATGCGTTGAACATAATGAAATTTTTAATGAAAACGCCAGCCTGCTCGATCATGAAACACAATAACCCCTCTGGAGTAGCAGTTCATGAAACCCTGTCAGAGGCCTACCGGAGAGCTAACATGGCGGACCGAATCGCAGCTTTCGGTGGAGCAGCCGTGTTCAATCGCCCACTCGACAAGGCCACAGCCGAAATGATTTCTGAAAACTATCTGGAAGTGGTTGCCGCTCCGGATTATAACGAAGGAGTAGTCGAAATCCTGCAGCACCGCAAGAATTTGCGGATAATCGCCGTACCTCGTATCGACCGACTGGAAGAATATACGGCATTTCGTTTTGTGGATTTCAAGTCTCTCATCGATGGAGGCATAATAGTCCAACAGTCGCCGATAAATGCCGTGCGCAGTCCATCCGATTTGACTCCGGCAACAGCGACCTACCGAGGAAAAGAATATGTTGCCGAGCGTTCCCCGACAAGTAGCGAAATTCAGGACATGATATTTGGATGGGCAGTTGAACAAGGTGTCAGTTCGAATTCCGTTCTCTATGTGAAGGATGGATGCACCGTGGGCATCGGTACAGGTGAACAAGACAGGGTGGGCGTGGCAGAACTGGCTGTGATTAAAACTTACGTCAAGTGCAGGGATCATATTTGTTTTGAACGATATGGCAAACCTTTCAATGAAATGACGGATGAACGAATTCGCCATGATCTAGACGAAGAAGTTAAGGAGTGCAGGGCCGGCCTGCCCGGATCAGTCATGGTTTCCGACGCGTTCTTCCCGTTTCGCGACGGAGTAGATGTGGGCATCAGGGAGGGAGTATCAGCAATCGTCCATCCGGGTGGGTCCGACCGGGATTTTGATTCAATTCAGGCTTGCAACGAGGCAGATCCGAAAGTGGCCATGATGTTCACGCATCAGCGGGCCTTCAAGCATTGACGGCGATATGCGTGGACGTTTGAGCAGGATTTGAATTCAAGAGGTCTAGGAATATGTTCAGGGTTTGCTGTGCTTTTATTACCTTAATCTTGATCTTGGTCAATTCAAACACATGTCTGGCTTTGTCCTTTGAAGAAGTCAATCAGAGGATTATTGATTGCAACAGCGTAATGCAAAAAGCCATCGAGATGCCTGATCGGGCCATTCCCAGAGACCTGCTCAAAGGATGCAGGGGTCTGGCTATCTTCCCTAACGTTATGAAACTGGGCGCATTGCTGGGAGTCGGTTTCGGTAGCGGCATTGTCCTTCGCAGAGACGAACAGACCGGCCAATGGAGTAAGCCTGTTTTTTTTTCGATCCGCAGTGGTAGCTTCGGTCCACAATTTGGGGCTCAGTCCACGGACCTAATCCTAGTCGTAATGTCTGAGAGAGGGGTTCAAGGATTGCTGGAAGAAAGCTTTACATTAGGTGCCGATGTTTCGGTAGCCGCCGGCCCCATTGGAAGAGATGCCTCCGCGGAAACGAATCTCAGATTTGACTCCAGCATTTTATCATACTCGCGGGCAAAAGGGTTGTTTGCGGGAATCTCTCTGACAGGAGCGTCGGTGAAGCCTGACAGGGAAGCCAATGAGGCCTACCACGGAACAGGGGTTACAGCCCAAGACGTTTTCTACGAAGGCAAGGGAGCCTTGTCGGACAATGCCCGGCTTCTTATGGAAACCTTGGACAATGCTACTCGTTGACATGATTGGCGAAAAATTGTGTAACATTCCGGAAAAGCCATGGAGCATTTTGTGTAATTATTGGAACAGTACGCGGAAACTGCATTGACATTTACTATATGTTACAGTATTTTATATGATTATTATTGACCAATACTTCTATGTATCAGTATTTTTGTCGTTACACACTTAAGAAAAAGCTCGTGCCACAATTTCGTGATGCCATTATTGGGACAATTTGCGCTCTGGCTTTTGTCGCTGCGATAATTCCAATTGGTTATTCGCCGAGTTTCGCGGACGGAGTCCATTCTGAGCCGCCACAATCTAGGATTGTTGTTTTCAAGGAGCGACAAATCCTGGAGTTCCACAGGAACGGGAGTCTTTTGAAAGCATACAGGGTATGCCTCGGAACAAGCCCCAGGGGACCCAAGAGAATGATCGGAGACAGCAAGACGCCTGAGGGTGATTACTTCGTCTGCTACAAGAGTGTCGCAAGTCGGTTTCACCGTTTTCTGGGGATAAGTTATCCGGGGGCTCAGGATGCTCAAGAGGCCTTTGAACATGGATTGATATCTCTGGATGACCGTGATTCAATTATCGCCAGTATTCGGAATGAGAAGATTCCTCCCTGGGAAACAAAAATGGGAGGATGGGTGGGAATTCATGGCTATCCGTCGGAGGAATATCAAAACAAGTGGGCCCTTCTGCTGTTCCCAAAGCCTCACAACTGGACGGATGGCTGTATTGCCATGTGGAATTTTGAAATAGAGGAATTGTTTTCCAAAGTTTCTCTGGGGACGCCGGTATCAATCTTGCCGTGAAGCCTATAGCAGTTCTCAAAAGTTTTTACCGATTGGCGGCAGGTTTTGAGCATCCGTCCCTTGGGAGCGCAGGCTTCCAGCTTAACCGAAAAGACTTTTGAGACGCATTACAAGCACCAGAGCGCTGCACTACAGAGCTAACCCAACTTCGACGTGCAGTAAGTGTGCCAAGCCTGTTTTTGGGGGTTATGGCAACAAAAAGTCTCGTGATATCAGAATGAGGGTTTCTTAACGACGAATGTAGTGCCATAGAGTGGCAAAAT
>Ga0247841_10007263_pt1 | contig 16547 bp, 9 predicted proteins | sample LaCruzMarch2015__2_FD_192410 | JGI IMG/M metagenome (GOLD analysis project Ga0247841, IMG submission 192410) | Freshwater microbial communities from meromictic Lake La Cruz, Castile-La Mancha, Spain - LaCruzMarch2015_18m | ecosystem: Environmental > Aquatic > Freshwater > Lake | place: Spain... | reverse complement strand
AACAAATTGATTTTGTGCTTAAAAAGCTTAATAATAGACCAATGAAATGCTTAAAATATCAAACTCCCTCAAATATGTTTAAAAAATTACTTTCTCAGGTGGCTAATTTGACCCTTTAATCTACCTTTTATTTTAGAACATAAAAATACCCTTTTCAAAAAAAAAGTCAAGGGTGTTTTTTCTGATAGAAATAAGGATTCAAATACATATAAACTCAACTAAGATATTAAGGGCTTCGCCTATTAAGAAATTAAGAGCTTCGCTTATTAAGAAATACATTACTTAATTCTTAATCCTTAATTCTTAATCCTTAATTCTTAATTATATTTCATGAATTTTGTCCTCACCTGCGCTGCAGGATTAGAATCTATCCTCAAAAAAGAAATAGAAATTGCTTGATATACCGTGATCGGTTCGTGACCGACAATGGTACGTTTCAAGGGAGATTTTTCTGCAATCGCCAAAATGAATCTTCGAAGTAGAGTCTGAAATAAATTATTTTTGGAATTAGCACAACATATAACTTCTGATTTTAATCAGCTGTTTGACTTGATTTCAACGATTGATCGACCACTGTACGTGCAAGGCAATCCTATCATCGTCACCGCTATGACAAAAAATTCACAATTGACAAGTATGCCAACTATCCAGAGCATAAGCAAGAAATCTATCGTCAAAAAAATCCTTCAAGAACGTCATTTCGACGAACAAAGTGAGGAGAAAACATATAAAAAGGAAGGAGATTTCTCATTACATTCGAAATGATTGGGACAACTACCAGAAGATCACAGCAAACAACCGATAGAGGTTCTTGTCCATATAGAAAACGATATGTGTTCGATATTACTCAATACCACTGGTGAATCACTTCACAAAAGAGGCTACAAAAAAGCCACAGGAGAAGCACCAATCAACGAAGCATTAGCAGCGTGATTAGTATTGCTTTCATGATGGAAATTTAGCGAACCATTCTACGATTTTTTCTGCGGAAGCGGGACTATCGCCATAGAAGCAGCTTTACTCGCCAAAAATATCGCTCCCGGGAGCTTCCGCAACTTCGCTTTTCAACAGTTTGCACGATATGATCAGAAACTTTTCACTACAGAATTAACCACTGCAAAAGTAAAGATGATGCTGACAAAACAGCATACCATCATCGCATCAGATATCAATCCTGACATGATTAGTATCGCCAAAGAAAACGCAAAACACGCGTGAGTAGAGGAGTATATTAGTTTTGAAACAAAAGCTATTGCTGACTATATTTCGGGTCCGGAACTCGAATGAACGCTTATATCCAATCCACCATACGGCATGAGATTAAATCTCTTTGATCTAGAAAATCTTTATCATAGTATTACAGAACTCTTCACTCATCACCCCAAATTGCATGGAGGGATCATCACCTCATATGAAAAATTTGAAACGGATACGGTCTCAGGAAGCCGAAAGAAAACTATAATTATGAATGGGGGAGAGAGATGTTGGTTGTATAAAAAAACATTACTGAAGTAGTCATTGCGAGGAGTGAAACGACGAAGCAATCTTAGTAAAATTATTTAGATTGCTTCGCTACGCTCGCAATGACAAAAAAATAAAACATTTATTATTTATATTCAAAATCATAATCAAAATATTCATATTAGACACAGAAAAGCTGTAATTGGCTGTATCGCTATTGTATTACAGATTTTCTAGATGTGGTTTTAGAATATTAAGCAATGTCGATGGAAGATTTTCTGCAACCGCACAGATAATGCCATATCCAAGTTCTTTTTCTTGTCATGTATTATAATGTATCAATACTTCTTGACCATCTTCAGTGATTCAAATTCAATATACCAAAACATTATCATTTCTAAAATCTTTAATGCTTTTTACTAGTCTTCTTCTGTAGTCTTCTACATCTTGTCATCCATCTGTCAAAATAAAAATGATTTTTTTTGTTTTTCATGTTTTTACATTTTCACGATATGTTTCGTTGCTTTTCTTAAATTCATCATACATTTTTTCCAATAACAATCATTCATTATTATCTGGACCATCTTGTTCGTCTAAGGCTTGAAATATTTCTAATCTCTTTTTATCTGTGAAATCGGAATTTAAATCTTTGATTCTTCTTGAATTTCTTCAAAATATAAATACCTCAGATTTTAATTTTATTGTTTGTTGAAGTAGTTGTTTTTCTTTATCTAACTTATCATGAAGTCTTTTGATTGCTTCAATTAATAATATTGTGGCTTTTTTTTGTTCTTTATTTCTATTTCAATGCATACTTCCTGTAGCATCACATACGATTGAAACATCAAATTCACCTATAGATTCTTTTTCATTATATTCCACTTTAATATCTTTTTGAAACATTTCCGGATTATATTCTCCTGACATTATTTCTGCGATACCATCTGCTATTCTAGGTCCATGTAACCTTTCTCATTTTTCTATATCTACTGGTCATATCTGTTTTGTCTTGGATTTTCCTCTATTTGATTTGATTTTCTGAAAAATTTCCATGATCATTTCTACTGCATTCTTTCATGTATCAGTATCATTCATTCTTTCTAAGGAGTCGATATATTTGTCGTAATGTTCCAATAACTCTTTTGTATAATCAAAATCTTCATCTCCTTTAGTGATACCCATTTTCTCCAGACGATATTCGAGCTGAATGTCTTCTTCGGTTTGTTGTTCTTTTTCTTCATTTTTCTTTGTTTCTTCTGTTATTTTGTCGACAAGTTCTTGCATTTGTTCCTGGGTTAAACTATTTTTTAATATCTCTTGTAGTTCTTGCTCACTACGTTCATAATACGGTTCAAAAGGGTTTTCTTTGTTCCAATCTACATCTCGTTTCTTCTTTTTAGGAGTATCTGTTTGAGCATTTTTTTGTGGTTGTGATTTTGATTGTTGGTCTGATTGTTGATCTGATTGTTGATCTGACTGTTGATCTGATTGTTGATCTGACTGTTGATCTGATTGTTGATCTGACTCTTTCCCATCTTCTCATTTATCTTTCCCTTCTTCATTTCCTTCTTTTTCCCCTTCTTTTTCCCCTTCTTTTTTTGTCTCCTCATCTCCCTCTTTTGTCTCCTTATCTCCTTCCTCTTTTCCTTCCTTCTTTTTTTCTTTATCAGCTTTTTCTCCTTCTTTAGCCTCTCTTTCTTCTGTTTCATCAGCTTCATTTTCATTATCAGTTTCTTTTCTTTTTTTCTTTTCTGTCTCCTCATCTCCTTCTTTTGTCTTCTTGTTTTCTTGTTGTCTTTTTTTGTATTCGTCCTTGAGTTTTTTCATAAGATCATCTACCTTTTGTTGCTTTTGATCATTTTCTTTTTGTGTATTATTCTTGGAATTTCATGAATCATTATTGTTATCTGATTGCTTATCTGATTGCTTATCTGATTGGTTATTATTATTATTATTATCTCATTGCTGGTTACCTTCGTTGTTCTTATCATCTTTGGCATTTTTCATATCTTCATCAAACAATTTTTTATAGATAGGTTCTATTTTTTCCCACATATAAGTGAGTCTTCATCAGAGATTTGAATCAAATTTTCATCATTTGAGATATTTTCCATTGATAGCTTCATCTATCAGTGCTTTTCCCGTCAACCATCATTTTTTCATTAGATTATTGAGTATTTTTCTGACATCAGGATCTACTATACGTTGTCCATTAGAGGTCACACATTCTTTATTAAGTGCGTGGAGAAGCTGCAAATGTTTAGGTAATCCTCTCATATCGAGTTCTGCATGAGTTTTGTTTTCAAAGAGTTCTTGTCTAGTATTGTAGAGTACAGGTGCTTTTCTTACAGATACTACCTCATTGTTGACAAATACATCTCTGATCACATTTTCTAGATTATGATAGGCACTTGCATATTTCCCCCATTCCTGGAATTTTTTTTCTTTTTTCTTTTCTATTGCCTCTCCCTTGCTACTATTTTTGAGTGCAGCAGTCTCATTCAGATGCTCAACCTCATGAAAAACAAGAAACAATACCTCATCTGCGGTCAGTTTAAAATGTTCCATCATCATCTTGAGGTTTATCTCCAATGAAGGTTTTTCTAGATCAGAGGTATCAGTTCTTGCAAGCCCATCAAAATTATTATTTATGATAATGCGGACACTCGCATTTTTACAATACGTATCAATGATATTCTGATATTTTTTCAGATCTATCTCTTGTATCTGTTCGGGAGTGTCTGGTGTGTTTTTCATAGATATAAATATATTATAAATTTTCTAGATGTGGTTTTAAAATATTAAGCAATGTTGATGGAAGATTTTCTGCAACAGGACAGGGTACGCCATATCATAATATTTTATCATCTCATGTAGTGTAATTTTTTATAACATCTTTATATTCTCCACCAACACCTATACCATAGATCAACACTCAAATTTTTTTTAATTTTTTGATGGCATTTACTAATCTATTTTCATCACTGGATGCTCCATCTGTAGTTACCAAAATTATCCTTTTTATTTCTCACTTTTTTATCCTTTCCAGATATGCTGGACCTTTACTTACGATTTCATTATATGTTTCTTCAAGTGCATAATAATCATCCGTACCACCATTATCATAATCCAATAATGATGCCATATGAATCCTTTCTTGATCACTAAAGTCAGGACTAGATTTTTTTAATGTTTTTGTATTTTCACTTCAATTAAATATTTTACCATCAGTATTGAAAACTATTTTTTGTTCGCGAGTTATAGAGCTTTCTCTTAGTATCTTATCGTACAATCTTTTAAGTGATTCAAAAATAAGCAATGCGGCTTTTTTTTGTTCTCTATTTTTTGTTCCACTCATGCTTCATGATCCATCACACACAATGGTTACATCAAACTCTCCTATAGACTCTTTTTCATTATATTCCACTTTAATATCTTTTTGAAACATTTCCGGATTATATTCTCCTGACATTATTTCTGCGATACCATCAGCTATTCTCGGTCCATGTAACCTTTCTCATTTTTCTATATCTACAGGTCATACTTGTTTTGTCTTGGATTTTCCCCTATTTGATTTTATTTTCTGAAAAATCTCCATAATCATCTCTATGGCATTTTGTCATGTTTCTGTATCTCTCATCTGTTCTAAGTGTGTCATATAGGTATCATATTCTTTCAGACGTTTTTTGATTTCATCAAAATTATAACTATTTTTTGATACTCCCATATTTTCTACACGTTGTTCGAGTTGTACTTCTTCCTCTGATTTAGCTTCTTCTTTTTCATTTTCTTTCGAGAATTCAGCAGCTTTTTCTACGAGTTCATCAATCTGTTCCTGGGTTAAGCTATTTTTTAATATTTCTTGTAGTTCTTGTTCATTACGTTCATAATACGGTTCAAAAGGATTTTCTCTATTCCAATCTACATCTCGTTTTTCCTTATTAGGAGCACCTGCTTGAGCATCTTCTTGTGGTTGTGACTCTGATTGTTGATCTGATTGTTGCTCTGATTGTTGATCAGACTCTTTATCAGATTCTTTCTTTTCCTCCTTTCCTTCCTCTTTTCCTTCCTCCTTTCCTTCCTCTCATTTCTCTTTTCATTCTTTATCAGATTCTTTATCAGACTCTTTATCAGATTCTTTATCAGACTCTTTATCAGATTCTTTATCAGACTCTTTATCAGATTCTTTATCAGACTCTTTATCAGATTCTTTATCAGATTCTTTATCAGATTCTTTATCAGACTCTTTATCAGACTCTTTATCAGATTCTTTATCAGATTCTTTCTTTTCCTCCTTTCCTTCCTCTTTTCATTCCTCTTTTCCTTCCTCTCATTTTTTTTCACCTTCCTTCTTTTTTTCTTTATCAGCTTTTTCTCCTTCTTTAGCCTCTCTTTCTTCTTTTTCATCAGCTTCGTTTTCATTGTCGGTTTCTTTTCTTTTTTTCTTTTCTGTCTCCTGATCCCCCTCCTTTGTCTCCTTATCTCTTTCCTTTTTTTCTTTGGCTTCTTGCTGTCTTTTTTTATATTCTTCCTTGAGCTTTTTTATGATATCATCTACTTTATCTTGTTTTTGATTGTTTTCCTTAGAATTTTTTTTTGTATTGTTTTGAGAATTTCATGAATCATCATTTTGATTTGATTGATTGTTATTGTTGTTATCATTTCATTGATTGTTGCCTTCATTGTTCTTATTATCTTTGGCATTTTTCATATCTTCATCAAACAATTTTTTATAGATAGGTTCTATTTTTTCCCACATATAGGTGAGTCTTCATCAGAGATTTGAATCAAATTTTCATCATTTGAGATATTTTCCATTGATAGCTTCATCTATCGGTGCTTTTCAGGTCAACCATCATTTTTTCATTAGATTATTGAGTATTTTTCTGACATCAGGATCTACTATACGTTGTCCATTAGAGGTCACACATTCTTTATTAAGTGCGTGGAGAAGCTGCAAATGTTTTGGTAATCCTCTCATATCGAGTTCTGCATGAGTTTTGTTTTCAAAGAGTTCTTGTCTAGTATTGTAGAGTACAGGTGCCTTTCTTACTGACACTACTTCATTGTTGACAAACGCATCCCTAATCACATTTTCTAAGTTATGATAGGTGCTTGCATATTTTCCCCATTCCTGGAATTTTTTTTCTTTTTTCTTTTCTATTGCCTCTCCCTTGCTACTATTTCTGAGTGCAGCAGTCTCATTCAGATGTTCGACTTCATGAAATACAAGAAACAATACCTCATCTGCGGTCAGCTTAAAATGTTCCATCATCATTTTGAGATTTATTTCCAACGAAGGTTTTTTGAGATCAGAAACATCAGTCCTTGCAAGACCATTAAAATGATTGTTTATGATAATTGTGACACTCGCGTTTTTACAATACGTATCTATGATATTCTGATATTTTTTCAGATCTATCTCTTGTATCTGTTCGGGAGTGTCTGGTGTGTTTGGTTTGTTTTGTTTGTTTTTCATGGTATGAAGTAAAAGATAAATATATTATAAGGTGTTTTATGATTGTTTACTTTGTTCTATCTGTTTGAGGTAGTCATATATCTGATTGATGGTCGTATGATCAAGTTGTTTATTGTTCCAGTATGCATCACGAAATACCAGTTCTATATTACCATCTTTATTGTCTATGATTTTTGTGATAAGATAATTTTCTATCGCTGAGCGCAATGTTGATAATCATTGTTGTGGTTGCATATATAATTTATTTTGTGGCATTTTTCACATATCCCGATATATCATTGATGTTGTTGAGAGTACCGCTCTATCAAGAGACAATTCTTTTTCTAGATATTTTTTTAAGTACTCACTAGGAATCTGTACCGTTTTTCCATCTTCACGCATTTTTCGAGGAAGCTCATCTTTTTCTTTTTGAGTAAGTAATGTATCGAGATTTTTTATGAGTTCCTTTGATGAAATATCAGATCTCATATGATGTTCAGGTCTGATGATTTTTTTGAAAATTTTTTCAGCTTTCTCATATTGTTTTTCTTCAAACAACTTTTTTGCATGGTCAAATTGCATATATTTTATCTGAGATTCCCTTTTGGTAGTGACTTCATGTAATATTTTACCAACCTGATGAAATCTAATTTTGGCTATTTTATTATGGTCTTCTCCATAAGAGTATTCGAGAGCGATATTGAGTTCTTTGGCGATAATATATGCCTGTGTATATTGTTTTTTAGAGACATATTTTTTGATCTCATTGATAATAAGAGCAATGATGGTTTTTTTTTGATGGATATTCTCTCCTAGAGATAGCATATATCCTATAATATCGTCATTTATAAATCTCCAATGCTTTTCCGCACACATCTTTAACATAGTTGTGAGATATTTGATGAGTACGTGCTTAGTAGCTTCATTGATAGCAGTCTCTTGTATGTTTTTTCTGAATTCATCGCTTCTCACTATGATTTTTGCTTCTTTAGATGATTGCATCAGACTGATTTTTTGAATATATTCTTCCATAAATTTATCGATACGAGCAGTAGCTTCTTTGGTTTCCGGTGTATGTTGATTTAAGAGGATATGTATCTTTTCTGTGGGTTGATCATCATCAAAAACATTCATCAATTTTTCGATGTCTATTTTTTTACTGATTGGCGTGTTTTGTGTCTTATTGTTCATTTACAAAGTAGTGAAGTAAAATATCAGCGATTATTTTTTTATCTTGGGGTGTTTGAGTAAGAGTTTTTCTATATTAGCATATCATTCCTTTCTTGCATATGACAACGGAGTATCTCAATCCTTTTCAACAATATTAGGATCGATATCTGGATGTTGCAATAAAAGTTCTACGATATGTTTTTGATTATTAGCAGTTGCCATAATAAGTGCTGTATAGGTATCATCATTTTTTTTATTTACATCGATATCTGGATGTTTCAATAAAAGTTTTGCAACATCTTCATATCATTCGCTAGCTGCTCACATTAATAGGTTATATCAACGGCTATCCGTTGCATTGATGTTTTCTGTTTCTTTTACATAATATAAAGCATTTAATCCATCACTATTTTTACCATCTGCGATTTTCTTCACTTTGGATATAAACATTTTTTCTTCATCCCATTCATCAGTTTTTATCTTTCCCAATCCAAAAAGTGGTCTATGAATACCAAGAGTAGCATCAATCTCTTTTTTTGGCAATATAAGTTTTTTATCTTTTAATGGACTATTTCTTATAATGCTTTTTAAATCATATATCTGTTGATTGAGTATATCTGGTTTGAGGAGAAGTATCCCATAAATACGCAAGAATGTCTCTTCATCTTCTGCCAAAAATGCTTCACGTAGAGCCAAAAATATATCCTTTTCAGGGAAGGTCATATATTCTCTGCGTGTTTTTTTGTCCCATAGGGTATCGAGTAATGTTTCGACAGTCTCTATTTTTTTTATCAAAGATTCGCTAGATGCAGTACTGATTTCTTTATCAATTTCTTTTCTCATCAATGCAATTTGCTGGATAGTAGCCTTTTCTTTATTTTGTTCTAACCTCCTTGCATATCTCTTGTAATCATCTTGTTGATCTGCTGTTTTTGGTTTGATAGTTTCCATCAAAGACATAGCTTTACCATATTCGCTATTATCAGAGAGTATTTTTACTTTTTTTAAACTGTCATCTATATCAGCCATTTCTTTCTCTTCCAGTTTTGTTTCTATCTTGCTACATATTTCTTGATAAAGCTTTTCTTGTTCTGGAGATAATACATTCGTTTCTACAATTTCCAATCGTCGGCCTCAACCATTAGTTTGTCGAGAGATAATATATTTCCCCTTCAAATATCTTCTGAGTGCATCTATTCAACTTTTTTCATGTAATCGGCTGTTTATCAATGACATATCAAATCATACCTTATCTATAAAATTATTATCATTGAGTATGTCCGTATTACAACACATATCTATATATTTCCCATCAGATGAAGGATGTCGAGATTGATTTGATCAGAAATTACAAATTTTCCATACTTTATCCAAAAATCAAACAGCTTTGTGGGCATTGTTGTGATTTTTTATTCTATTTATATTTTCTAGATGGGCTTTCGCTTTTGCTTCTTCATATTTACCTTTATTGTAGAGCTCGATGATTTGGTAGAGTGCAATATCAAATGTTTTGTCAAATATTTTTTGTTCCATCTCTTGTCTTTTGGTATCAAAAATAGCATTACTAGGAAATTTACTTATCAAAGCATCCAATAACTGTTTAGCTTGATCAGTATTTCATTCATTTATTTTTTGTCTTACTGTTTCGAATTCAGCATCTACAAGTTCTTCTTTTGCTTGCTTGATTTTTTCTTGGATATCAACCGTTGGTTGATCATCATCAAAAATATTCATCAAGTCCTTGATGTCATTAGTTTCAGATTGTTGTGTGTTTAATGGCTTTTTACTCATGGTGTATGATATATATTATAAAAGATTCTCGGCTCTGGTAGTAATGATAGCTCATTTCATGATTTGCGATTGATAACGTGTCTCTCTAAATATCTGATTTTTTATTCATTCGTTATTTATCTTATATCCTACTCGTTCATATTGTTTACCATCGACTACATCATGATCTATCTGTGCTTTTATGATGATTATTCCTGTTCATGATTCTGTATCGATATAGGTGTCATATATTTCTGGTTGTTCGTAAGGTATCATTTGATCCATTCATGGCATACCTGGCATAGATGGTCAGAATATAAAATTGATATACATAGGCATTCTTCCATTTGTACGGAAGTGAAGTTTAGCGATACTTTCTTTTGCATTTTCAAAGGTTTTTTCAAATGTTTCTTGTTCTTCTGGTGATAATATGGGTGCTGTTTTATTTTCTTGTTCAGGAATAGTAAAGATAGTACTATATTCACCGGTATCGCTTTTGAGTGTGATAGTTATTTGTATATCACTACCGAGTTGTTCAATCTTAACGTGTTTTATATCATTGAAGTTATATTCACGATGACCTTCTTTGGCAGAAAACCCATCTCTTCGTTTAAAATATTTCTTATGTACTACACCATTGTGCACTACGACAATGTCTTTGCCATATTCCATCCCTGCTCATGTGTTGATGCTGATATTTTGGATGTATATCCATAGGTTGTATGCTGGATATGCTTGGATATTGTTGGCTTTATTTATTAAATGTGATGAATTAAATTTTTGCTCCATGCTTTTTTCATCATCTGCAATAGTATTTTCTATCTCGTTCAAAAGTATTTTTACTTCATCGGTTTTGTCGGTTATCATTTTCTGAAGAATATATTTAGCATTATACCATTCTTTTTTTTGTACATACTCTTTTGCGAAAGTTAATAAATTTTTATCCATTTCTTCAGTGCCCTCTTTGATGCGTTTTTTAATATGTTGTGAATTGTCGATATCATCATCAAAAACACTCATCAATTCATTAATATTGATTTTTTTAGGTATGGTCTTAGTGTTTTGTTTCTCTGATGGGTTTTTTTTCATACATCAACTATATATAAAAAGGACGATGATTATTTGATAGATAAGTATTGTTCTTCGAGTTCATTTGCTTGTTTCCAAAGTTCCAAAGCATTTTCCAAAGCCTGTTTATTTGTTTTATCTTTTTCATATTCAGCATTTTGTAGATTACCTTGGGCTACAATTGAATCTACTTTTTTCCTCCGATTTTGACTAATTTTTTTAAACACATTTTTGATTTTGTTCTCATCATAGGTCACTTCTTCTTCTTGTTGTATATTATTGATGAAATCTGATGTGTGTTTCGCTTCTTTTTTGGCAGCAATAAAATCTTCATCGCTGATATAGTTTTCTATGGTACTGAGCATTTTTTCTACTTTGATAGTGAATTTTTGTTGGTTGATATCTAATAATTTTGCCCTGGCATCTTGATGTTTATTATCATATTTCAAAACTTCCTCGTATTTTACTTTTGCTTTATCAAATTCTTTCTTGTTATATAACTTATCAGCTTCTTGGAGTGCAGAAGAAATTTTTTCTGTGAGCTTTTCTTTTATAATATCCAAATATTCTTCGATGTCTTTATTTCATTTATCGAGCTCCCATGCTTTATTGAGTGTCTCATTTGCTTTTTCATATTGTTCTTTTGCGATTTCATTTTCTCACTTCTTTATGAGATTTTTGATTTTATTCTCATATTGTTTTTTTGTGGTTTCAAGAACTTCAACAAGGCTTTCGTCATGGGGATCTAGTTCAAACATTTTTGTAAGTGTGGCTATAGCTTCTTTATAATTTTCATTTTTGAGAAATTCTTCTGCTTTTTTTTCGAGCTCAGCTTTTTTCTTTAGCATGTTTTCATCGTCAGCAATTTTTTTCAGTAAAGCTTTTTCATATACATCGAATTGATGTAATTTACTAAAGCGTTGTATGAGTTTTTTCATATCCATTTTATGGAGATCAAAGAAAATTCTTGCCATCAGATCAATATCCAATGGAGCATCTTCTTTTTCTATGGTATCCTGATAAATAGCATCAATAGCCTGTTCAAGATCTCTTTTGTAATAATCATCATCTTTGTTGACGATTTCTTGTCTGATATCTTCAATCACTTCAGCCAAAATTCTTGTCTTACCCGTAGCTGGCAGCTTATCAAAATTTCTTTGCTGATACGGATCGAGTGTGGCAAGTTCATATGGATAGATAAACGGGAATCCTAAATTGCTTGTTGTGAGTGCATCTGTATTTCCTTGCATACAGCTTCTGAGTATTTCTTCCGTAAGATCAGAATCATTTCTTGCAATAATAGCGGATATATCTTTTTTGCTAATCAATCATTTTTGTGCAAAGATAGTGATCAAAATTTTTCTATCTTCTACATTATATCAGGTATTGGTGACAAATTTTATAATATTATCTTTGGTATAGAGCTGTATTTGTTTGTCATCCAATCCATAGTTTTTGAACATTTTGACAAAATTTCCAATATCCAGAATTGCTTCTTTGAGCCGATTATCCTTTTTATTGTCGATTACGAGTTCACTTCATTTTCCCATATAATTATCTTCGATATGTTTGAGTGCTTCAATCAATTTTATCAATGGTGCTTGATCACCTTCAAGAAATCATTTATCAACTCCTGTGATAAATCCTTCTTTGTCCATCAATGATATAAGTGCAATATCATAGGTTTCATTTCTATCGAAATAGGTAGCTTCGATACCTCACAAAAGTCTCAAAACAGCAGGATCAACCTTATTTCTTTCATATTTACTTCAGAAGTTACCTGTTGCTACTACGGTAGGATTTTTGATGTCAATAATCTCTCATTGCCCTTCTTGTGCACTAAATTCTTCTCCTGGTTTGAGTGTAAAAATATGTTTAGTTCTCATAATCGTATCTGTAGGCACGAGATTGATTTCATCGAAGATAGGAAGTTTACCTTGTTCCATAGCTTTGAGCAATTTACCCATTTGTGTGGTAGTTCTTGTTCATCATTTGCCATCTCACTCCAGACCAAGTTTAGCTGATATTTCACCAACGGTCATTCACGAGTTACCAGAAAGTACTTCTGCAAACAATGGATTATATTGCAGCATTTTTGTGAGTTTATCAAATTCTTTTGATTTTTGAGGATCATTTTTAATCTCTTCCATTTTTTTCTTGAGTTCTAATGGAAATTTTTTTTGAATCAATTTTATTAGTTTGATAAATGATTGCTTGTGTTGTTCATCTATCTCACTTTGTTTATCAAGTCATAAGGTATGTTTAATCTCATCATTTGTTTTCCCTGATGAATTAGCAAGAAATGTTATGTACTCATTATTTTTTGCTATTTCATCAAAGAGTTCTTGAGTGATAATAAAGTTTTCAAAATATTTTTCTTGGAGACTTTTAGATATCTTCACGGCAAGAACTGTTTTACCCGTACCTGTATGTCCAGTAATCAAGGTACTATTTCCATTGAGTACTTCTCAAAATATTTCATCAAAGATTTTTTGTCTGGATGGTAGCATGACAAATCCTTGCTGTTCAAATTGCCTTCTATAATTTTTCAATTGTTCCAATCTATAAACAATAGCAAGTTCTTTGGATCATGTCTGATTGTCTTCCAAGAGTGCTTGTTTTTGTTCTTTAAACTTTTTGATTTGTTTTAGCTTCATATTAATAACTTTTTCTTCATTTGAATTGATATCTTTTTTCCCTTTAAAATAAGATTTCATTCTGATATGTAATATGAAATCTTCACATTCATGGATTTTTATATCAAGATCCAAAGCATAGGGTAGTTGTCTATATCATTCCAAAAGATCCACAAAATGCATTTTTCTTTCATTAAGTTCTTTATCAATAATATTTTTTACTTCTTGGATACTATAATTCCTTATCATAGTATTGATGTCATTGAAAAAAGCATCGTCATTATGCAAGAGAAAGTCAAAGTCATTTGTTTCTTCATAGGTAAGATCGTCGACATAAGTTATTTTCTTTCCTGTTTCTTTCATCTCCTGTATCCTTTTTTCAAGATATTCTTGGATATAAAACAATGATTTAATTTTTGCTCTTTCTCTGATTGATCATCCAATATTTTTGATATCATCTTTTGTGAGATTATCCAATTGTTCTCCTGACGTCAACGTGAGAGAAATGAGCTTTTTATTATGTGATTTTAATTCTTTGAGTCATTGTCCCAGTATTTTTATATCATCAAGATTCTCCATAATTGCTTTTCTATAGAGTTCAGGAATAATTTTTTTACCCATAGATTGAGCAGTTTCTACTGCTTTTCTCTCAAATGAATTGGTGTCTTGGGATTTTGGTTTGCTGATTTTTTGTTTCATGGTGATGATAATAAATATAAAAGCTTTTTGATATAAGAAGTTATTTTTGCTGAGAAATGATGTTGGGGTAAAGAGTTATTATTGCGAATCAATAGGGCCTAAATGCATCTTTGAGCCCATTGTAATCGTTGATGAGTATTCATTTACCATTGTCGGTATATTCAATATATTGTTCAAGTTCAGATATATAATTATTGGGAAGTTGCGTATCTAAATCGTCAGCATATTTTTTGATAGTGGTTCGCCATTGTTTGTGGATTTTCTGTTCTTGTAGAGATGGCGTGCCTTGTCATTTTTCATATTTTGCAACAATATTTTGAAAGAGGATAAGTATATATTTGGCTTTGGTTTCATCATCCAAAGGGATATTGAAAACATCGATGATGCTTTTTATGGTTTGATGATTGATCTTTTCTATACCGTATCCATAGAGATATTGTTCTAGGATATTTTTACACAATGCCTTATTGTCTTCAGAAAGCATTCCAAATGTTTCATCCTCATCGTTATCATAGAGTTCGATAGTATCATCTTCGAGAGTTATTTCCCCTCATCATAAGACATATACAAGATCAGTATCCCAACCCAATTCATCAATAACCTTTTCTACGAGCTCGGTAGAATCATCCATATCAATCGATGCACAGACGATTTTTTCTTTTCCTTGAGGATTCTTATAGATCATAAGTACATATTTTTGTTCTTTTTTGGTATAGTCCATATAGCATCAAAAAATATTACCATTCTTATTTACATATTCATTATAGGTATCTCTTGTCTGTTGAACTGATTCCGCTTTGATAGGTTGATTATTGTTCGCTGTAGTATTGTCTATCTGTTGTTCCTTCTTAGTATCAGATTTTCCTGTTTTTTTCGTATCCAAACCTTCCTCATTTTTTTCATCGAGTTGTTTGAGGATGTCGTTGAGTCCTTTGTATTTGTTGTTTGTCATAATAGTGTATTAAAAAGATAAAATAGACATAAGGAATAAAGTGTATTTTTTATTTGTGTATAGGAATTTCTAAAAATCAACATTAATCATTTTATTAATCATTTTTTGTTCTTTTCTTTCATGATGACTTGCGATACCAGAGAATATAATCATAAATACGTCAAAAAACAAAACTACAAATAATCACCAAGCAAAAAGCTCATTTGTGTCTTTGTATGCTATTATGCTTCATGTCAACAGTGGTGCAAAAAGAATAGATAGTCAAAATATTGTTGTTACTGGATATCAGTGAATAAATTCTTTTGTTTTTTTGATAAATTGTTGGAAAGCAGATGGGTCGTTCATAAGCTTATCCATATCTTCGAATGCTTTCTGCTGTTGTTGAGGAGTAAGACTATTCCATTTTTTTTTGAATGTTTTGACGAAATTTTTCCATACTCCAATATTTTCATTAAAGAACTTTTCTTTGGCAAGTTTCATATGTTCTTTCATTTGTGGCTTTTGAAGTTCTTGGGTATAGTCATGGATCAACCTATTGAAACCATGAATATTCTTCATCTGTTCGTGATAGATTTTTTTCATGGTAGCATAATTTTTATCAGATTGGAGTTCTTGGACAAATTTTTTCATGTCTTCTTTCATTTTTCTTTTTTCTTCTTCTTGTTTTTCAGGACTGATCTTAAGTAGTTCAAAAAGCGCTTTCTCTTTTTTCTGATCGAGAAATTTCTCACGTATCTTACCTGTATAGGTATCGAGATATTTTTTAGCTTCTGTGTGTGATGGGGTAGTTTTTTTTGTCATGGATATAAACTAAAGAAATAAAATAGATGATATATGGTGTCTGCTCAATATTTTTTTGCTTCTTATAGTAAGTATTATTCTTCACTTAATAAATTTCCTATAGAACCTATTGAAAAAAAGATAATCATAAGTCAGCCCATAAGAAGCTCAAATGGTGGATTATCATGAGATGAAAACATTAGATAGCCCAAAGATCATACAAAACCAAATATTCCTATATATACGCATAGTCATCAGATTATTTTTTCATTTTCTTGAATAAATTTTTTGAAATCTGATTTATCATTCATGAGTTTATCTATTTCATTAAATGTGGTTTGTTTTTGTTTTGAACTAAGTCCATCCCAAGTTTTTTTAAATTTTTTGACAAAGGTTTTCCATATTTTAATGTTTTCATCAAAAAATTTTTCTTTGGCAAGTTTCATATGTTCTTTCATTTGTGGCTTTTGAAGTTCTTGGGTATAGTCATGGATCAACCTATTGAAACCATGAATATTCTTCATCTGTTCGTGATAGATTTTTTTCATGGTAG
>Ga0247841_10007262_pt1 | contig 16549 bp, 17 predicted proteins | sample LaCruzMarch2015__2_FD_192410 | JGI IMG/M metagenome (GOLD analysis project Ga0247841, IMG submission 192410) | Freshwater microbial communities from meromictic Lake La Cruz, Castile-La Mancha, Spain - LaCruzMarch2015_18m | ecosystem: Environmental > Aquatic > Freshwater > Lake | place: Spain... | reverse complement strand
ATACCATTGCCAAGGAAACCTTGGACTTTCGGTGTGCAGGGCTTTCACCTGCAATGCGGTTACTCAGGCCAACATTCTCTCTTCCTAGCGCTCCACAGTCGGTTACCCTCCTGCTTCGATGCCCTAGGAATGCTTCCCTACCACTGAAATAATAAATTATTTCAATCCGTGTCTTCGGTATTAAACTTTAGTCCCGGAAATCTTTGGCGCACTTCGCCCCTCCTCTCGGAAATCCGAAAAGTTTGGGCAGTGAGTTGTTACACACTCTTTAAAAGATAGCTACCTCTAAGCTAACTTCCTGCCTGTCGAGGGCAAAACACTTCCTTCATAACACTTAGTTTAATTTAGGGACCTTAGACTACGATCTGAGCTGTTTCTCTTTTGAGCACGGAGCTTAGCCCCCGCACTCTTACTGCCTAGACAAAAAATATAGTATTCGGAGTTTAATTAGAAGACCTGGAGAAACTCCAAGGAATTCTATTTAGTGCTCTACCCCTATATTCTGGCTCTAGACGCCAGCCCCAAAGCTGTTTCGGGAAGAACCAGCTATTACCAAACTCGATTAGCTTTTCACTCCTTACCACAGGTCATCCGAGAAGATTGCACGCTTCACCGGTTCGGTCCTCCCCCCAATTTTACTCAGGGTTCAACCTGCCCATGGCAAGCTCGTCTGGCTTCGGGTCTTGAATATTCAATAAATTCGCGCTATTAACACTCGGTTTCCCTACGTCTGCGCCCCAAAAGGGCTTAGACAAACTGAATATTCAAACTCGTTGGCTCGTTCTGCAAAAAGCACGCCGTCACTATGGCCCTTACGGGCTTCAAGCTCCGACTCTTTGTAAGCAAATGGTTTCAGGTACTATTTCACCGGGGTCAACCCCCTACTTTTCACCTTTCCCTCACGGTACTGGTTCACTATCGGTGATATTGATTATTTAGCCTTACCGGACAGTTCCGGTGGATTCCTGCCAGGTTGTCATGCCCGACAGTACTTAAGAAATCTAACAAGGAGCGTAGTTTTATTTTAGAGTACGGGACTATTACCCTCTATGGTCACTCTTTCCAGAGTTGTTCTTTTAATAATCTACCTAAATGCTCTCCCTCGGTATTCATTATTTAGACTTCGCTTGCGCAAAATTTAAATAATGCTCCCGACGTTAAACCCTTGCAACACCAATCATAAAGATTGGTTTAGGCTGTTCCCTTTTCGCTCGCCACTACTAAGGGAATGAGAAAATCATTAATCTTTATGTACATATAGATATCATTATAAATAATAATATCGACACAAAGAATAAAAATTTTCGTTGTTTTCTGTTCCTCTGGCTACTGAAATGTTTTACTTCACCAGGTACGCTTATCTCACATAACATGAGACATAATATGGTATTAACCATATTGAGTTTCCTCATTCAGAAGTCTCCGGATCAAAGCTTGCTAGCCAGCTCCCCGAAGCTTATCGCAGGCACGCCACGTCTTTCATAGCATCAATATCCCAAGGCATCCGCCATTCGCTTATAACCTATCCTTTGATATACTTAAATTTTAAGTTATCAAGAATTATTTACCCCGTCAAATAAAATCCCGAAGGATTTTAATTTTGCTTTTGCAAAATTATTTGACTGGGTGAATTCACCATTTCTACTTCGCTTTTTGTATTAAAGTAGAAATTGTTTTGCGTAAGTTTCTATTATTTACCCAGTTAAATAAATTAATTTTATAAATTAATTTAAATTTTGACGGTGAGTCAAAATTTATTTAACCAGGGTGAACTTATTTTTATATGCTTGTTTTACCTTGTCCCGTCGCTCTCGAGCGACAGGACTTGCCCAATTAAGCAAAGACCCCAAGTCTAAAACTTAACTGGACGAACCTGTTAAAAACTGCTAGTAGGCAATCTTCCATTAAAGGAATTTAACAGGGTTAAATTTTCAAAAAACTTTCCTAATTAATCCTCGTGAAAAAATATTAAATATTTTCTCGCGAGGACCAACTAATTTCGCCTAATCCCCTTTTTATTTATTTTTTCAACGTTGGGGATAAGTGTTCACTTCGTTCCCTTAAATAAAAACCGCTTTTATAAAGCGGCAGTCAACTAACAAAAAGTTGAGGCTGTTTATCCGCTCTTTTTATTGATAGTTTTAATAATGTTTTTCATCATGTAGTACAAGTATATTCCATAAATAAATCCTTGTCAATACCAGGCAGTGAAATTTTGACTGACCGCTCGGGCATAGCCCGGTGGCAACGCAAAACAGAAATATTTTTCTGTTTTGAATGTCAAAATTCTACTGCCTGGAATAGCATAATCGTCTAGTGCGCTAACTGTCAAATAAAATTGAAACTTTCTTTTTTTAGTGTTAGTATTTCCTTACAGTGAAAACTGCAAAAAAAACACCGGACGCTGGTACGGTAAAAAAGCCAGCTAAAAATGTCCCTCTCCATCTTACGGAGAGGGAAGCCGAAGTTCTTTTGAGAGTAATTTTCCTTCATCACACGAGGCGTGCCTCCACCCTCGGAGAAGAAGGTAAATTGATCACCGACGTCTCGAGTAGGCTAACAAATAGCCTTGCCAAAGCGGTGGGAGTACCACCGCTTCCTCCGATGTGACAGCTGAGGCGCAGGCCCTGCGGACAACAGCACTTCGTTGTTGTTCTCCGCAGGGCCTTTAATTTAAAAAAGTTTCGAGTTAAGTCGGACTTAACTCAATTCTTTCTTGTGCTGAATCCAAGCGTCGACATATGTTTTGCAGCCCTCAACGCCGCCCATTAATTCTGATAAAAAATCTCTTTCTGTTACAGAAGGAAATGCTTTTTTCCCAAGATAATCCATATAACTATGACGTTTATTGTTTTCTAAAAATTCTATAACTTTTTCTGGGTTTTTAATTCCTTTTTCTTTCCATCCGGGCTCAATCATCGATATTAAATTTGTATGCACATAAACAAAAGCATTTTTCAGCTGTTTATCATCTTCAATATGAACTGCTCGAAATTTGTTAAACAAATGTCCCTGTCGTTTATATTTTTCATTAAAATAATTCGCATAACCTGTGCCAACTTTTTGCATAAATTTACTTATGCCATTATCTTTTAATTGTTTTAAAATTAAATGAACATGATTTGTCATAAAAGAAAAAGCCATAACTTCAACAAACATTTCTCTTTTCTGAAGAGTGAGTGAAGTCGGACCTAACACTTTCTTCTCTGTTGCACGGTCTCTTCGCCTAAGCCAGATATTCACAGGATTTGCATTATTGAATTCGTAAATCGAAAATATCCCACGAAAAAAATCTTTTTCGGTTTCAAAAATAGTCGTGTCGCCTACCGCACGACTTACAATATGATAAATTTCGTCATTAACCAATAAAGGTCTTTTATAAGCCATACTATATTTTACCATTAAATAAACTTCGAGTTAAGTCGGACTTAACTCGATCCTTGTCAATAGGTTGAATAGGTGTTATGTTTATTCCGTGGAATCCCCACAAAAAAATCCGAAAGGCCCGGCGGGTAGCACGGGAAAAAAGCTGCCAAGAAATATCCGCATCTATCTGAATGCGGAAGAAGCCAGATTGGTCATTGAGGCAATAAGGCTTTTGAAAGTAAAGCCCGAATGTCTCGCTTCCGAGAGAGTGGTTCTTCGGGAGGTCGAAAGGAAAGTTGATTTTCAAAAGATGGAAGTCCTAATCAGGGCTTCACCACCTAAGATGTAATCAATTTCGGCGCAGGCCCTGCGGACAACAGCACTTCGTTGTTGCTCCGCAGGGCTTTTAATTTAACTAAATGATATAAACCAACTATTATCATAAACTACGCTCGAGCGTAAAATGTGATAATACTTAAAATCAAACAAAAAGGCGCGGTACGTACGCGTCTTTAAATGTACTTTCAATTATGGCAACTTCATGATAATGTTTTCTTACAGTGAAAACTGGAAATCAAACAAAACCGGGCGGCAGCTCAAAAACCGGTAAAAAAAAGTTGCTGAAAAATATCCGAATCAACCTAGATTCGGAAGAAGCTGGATTGATTATGACAGCTCTCTATCACCGTCGCCTTGGACACACTCCTACTATTTACGGCGCCGAAGAAGAGGCTATTTGTACCCTTGAAATGAGGATTCTTCAAGCTCGAGCCAAAGTGCTCGGCCCTCCCCCAACATGATCAATTTCGGGCAGGTCCCGTGGAGCGCACTAAAGTGCGTCCGCGGGACTTTTAATTTAACTAAATGATATAAACCAACTATTATCATAAACTACGCTCGAGCGTAAAATGTGATAATAGTGAATATTACAACAAAACAAAAAGGCGCGGTACGTACGCGTCTTTTTGGTTTTCTATTTTTAATCTCTGGCTTGCCCAAAGGCAAACCGAAGAGAGTCCAATAGCTAATAAATTTTCTACTTCTCTTCTATGTTGCTGTACATTTTTGCAATAATCTTTCCGGCTGTTTCTTTTCCACCTAATCCAATTGCTAAACCAATTCCCAATGCTAATGCTCCAACAATTCCGTAAACAATTGAAGAATAAAGTGTTTTTATCAAAAGGTTTGCAGGAAGAAGTTGATCTAAAATCAAGAAAAATGTGAAAACCCAAATAGCCCATTTAACAATTGATGAAGCAATAAATCCGGCGCCAACTTTTAATCTTTCAACTGCTACTCTTACAACTTTTTCAACAATGTCAGTTATAACAATTGCTACAACAAACACCAACACTGCAACAATTACGTTTGGTAAATAATTTAACACCTGCATTAAAAATCCTGCAAAATCGGTAAGGTTTAAAACGTCTACTGCAACTAACAAAGAAACAATAACAAGCATCCATTTAAAAATTGCTCCAATAAATTCCGAAGGGTTAACATCAATGCTTGCTCTTTGCATTGCCCTCTTCCAACCTTCCTTTTCAAACAATTTGTTAAACTTAACCGACTTTAATATTTCGGCGATTATTCTTCCGATGCCAATGGCAATTAAATAGCCAATTATGAAAACAACTATCGCCAACAATAAGTTCCCGATAAAAGCAACTAACTGTTGCATAAACGGTTGCATTATTGATAACGACCAATCTGAATATGTCATGATTTTTTTATTTTTTTATTTAATATTTTAAATTTTTAGAGATCGAGTTTTGTCGACCTAAATATATTTATTTATTATCCCTCAATGCAAAAATCATTGCAAGTGCTAACCTGTGGATAACTTCACCCGGTCAAATAGCGCTTTGCGCTAATTTTGTTTTGGCAAAATTATTTGACTGGGTAAATATACTTTGCCCACTCTTCAGGCAGAGGAATTTCCAGTTTAATTATTTTATCTTCGGTGGCCAATTTAAATTCTATTGCCGTGGCTGCAAGGGCGATGCTTTTTCTGTCTTGCCAATCTTGAACCACCTGCCTGCCGGCAGGCAGGTATTTTTGGTCGCCTAAAATTGGGTGGCCCAAACCTTGCATCTGCACTCTAATTTGATGAAATCTTCCTGTTTTGGGTAGGATTTTAATCAACGAAAATTTTTCGCCGGGCTTCACCACTTCCCAACTTAATTCGGCTGTCCTTGTTTTTGTTGCTTTTTTGATTTCCTGCAAAAGTTCCTCGTCTGTCTTGTTAGTAAAACCCTCGGCAAAAAAAGAAATTTTATTTATTTTTTCTTTTAATTCACCCTTGCTTTCTTTTGGCTTGCCAACAACAATTGCATGGTATGTTTTTTGAATTGTGTGGTTGCGAAATTGTTCGGACAATCGACTTGCACCTTTTGAAGTTTTACCAAACAAAACAATTCCCTGCACCGGTTTATCCAACCTGTGCACCAAGCCTAAAAAAACATTACCTGGTTTTTTGTACTTTTCCTTTAAATAATCTTTTACATCGTCCATTAGACTTCTGTCGCCACTTCCATCGCCCTGCGTCAAAACCCCTGCGGGTTTTTCAACTGCAATGATGTGATTATCCTCGTATAGAATTTTTATTGACATAAAAATTAATTTTCAATTTTTAATTTACAATTCGTGATAAGTATGACACTATTATTTTGTGAAAAGACTTACTGTCCTTTTGTCAATTGTTTCTGGCCTAATACTGGTCAGCTACATAACCCAGATGGAAATTTTTCCAATCCTGACGGGTGTCGTTCTTGTTGCCGGGCTTACATTCCACATCATAGCTGAGTGGCCAAAAGCCCGACAAAAATAATGCCTGCCTTGCGCTGGCGAAAATGGCGACTTCTCTTCCATGGGAAGCGCCTTTTTATTTTAATTTCATATGCTTGACATTATTGTTATTATATGCTATTATTAATTTGTGAAGACAAAGATTGTTTTTTCATTGTTTTTAATTTCGGCCGTGCTTGCATGGTTCGGGTTCAGCGATGTCGACAGCCAGGTCTGTCGCATTCTCTCTGGAGTGTTTTTCGGATCAGCCTTAGTACAAATCTTCAAAGTATGAAATTCTTCGCATGGATCATGATAATGGTGGTCCTCGTGGCTGCCGAGGAAATCACGGAATGGGCGCCATTTCAGGTCGCCGTTTGTCTGTGGTTTATTTGTGGAATCGTCGCCTACGGGTTTTCCCTGGTGAAGTGACGATACCACGAGCCCCCTTAGCGGGACATACGGCGACTCACTTAAATGTGAGCGCCGTTTTTTATTCTATTTTCTATTTACTATTTTCTAAATTCTGCCTAATTCTGTCGGCTTCACCATCAACTAAAGGACCAAAATATTCTCCATTATGTGCGTGACTGCCCTCATAAACCGGTTTCTTTTGGTCAAGATGCAAACTAAAAATCAATTTTTCACTTTGCTGTTTTAAATAGACATGAAACCTTGGGTAATTTTGCCCAGTCAGTTTCCGCACCAAATTATATTCCCCGTTCGGCTTAGTGTCTATTATTATATACCCAATTTGCCTGGCAACGCCAGCAATATTTTCTTTTGAAACTATTTGAAAATCCATATTGAATTAAAGTAAATATTTTGATAAGTTAAATTTGGTGAAGACATTCATTGGGGTGGTAATTCCCCTGTTAATCCCCGCCCCAGCGGACATCCTGGGAAAGTTCCCTCCATGGGGACAATGGGCACTAACCGGCTTAACAATTGTCGGTGCCATAATCGTGGCCATAGTGGGCATTGGCTCGCTTAGTGGAGCCTGGGACGCCTTGCGAGAAGTGCTGTGTGAAAAATGGGACAAATTACAAGCGTCTAGGCGCCAAAAGCACAAACAATGACTACAACGGCCACAATATGCGGCGGACTCCTCTTTCAAGAGGATCCGCCGCTAATTTTTTACCCGTGTTTAAATTCAATTACATCACCATCTTTTACAACATACTCTTTTCCTTCAGTACGAAGCTTGCCCATTTCACGGGCTTTCGGGTAACCTCTACAAGCCAACAAATCTTCCCAAAAAACAACTTCTGCTTTTACAAATTTTGTTTGAAAGTCAGAATGAATTGCAGCCCCAGCAATTGGAGCAGTGTCACCTTTGTGAATTGTCCAAGCCCTTGTTTCATCTTCGCCTGTTGTCAAAAAAGTAATCAAATTCAAAAGTTCGTACGACTTTTTTACCAAAATGTCTGTTTCCGACAATTCGGGTAAGCCCAATTCCCTTCTTTCTTCTGCAGTCATACCATCTGCTTCAAGCTCACTCTGCACATCCACGATCAAATAATTCTCCCCAAATTGTGTTAAGTCCGACTTAACACATTCTTCTTCGGTGCCGTTTAGCAAATATAGGCGTGGTTTATACGTTAAAAGCTGAAAACCTTTCAAAATTTCTTTTTCATCATCTGTGAATTCCTGATCAATTAAAACTTTTTCTTGGGCTAAATAATCTTTTGCCTTTCTTAAAGCATTGTTTTCAGCAACAGCTTCTTTTTTATTTTGCCTGACATCGCCAGCCAACGCATCAATTCTTTTGTTTATAGTATCTAAATCCTTAAAAATTAATTCAACATCAAGAATTTCTTTTTCCTTTAAAGGGTTTACTTCGTTTTGAGTATTTACAATGTCTGATTTTTTAAATGCTCGCAAAACATACAACACAGCGTCAACTTCACGAATATGTGACAAAAATTTATTCCCCAACCCCTCACCTTGCGCTGCGCCCTTTACCAAACCAGCAATGTCAACAAAGTCCACCGTTGCATAAATTTTCTTTTTAGAATTCGACAATTCAGCCAATTTGTCCACTCTTTCGTCGGGCACCAAAACAACTCCAACGTTTGGGTCAATTGTTGCAAAGGGATAATTTGCAATCAAAACCGGCTTTTTAGTTAGTGTTTTAAACAGTGTGGACTTGCCCACATTTGGCAACCCCACAATTCCTATTGATAGTTTTGTACTTGACATACTAATAATTTAGCACAATTTTTGCATTTTAACAATTGACATTAAAAAATGGCCAACGTATAATTAATTACAATAAGTAAAGCTTTATGAAGTTTTCAAAACTCAAGCATTCGTTTGATTTTTTTGCTTAAAGGTCGAAAAAATCAATTGATATATAATTTAATAAATTTATGATGGGAAAAATTAATCTAAAAATTCTTATTTGCGTAATAGCTGTCGTTGTTGTTGTGACCGGGGTGGTTGTATTTTTTTCTCTTAACAACGGCCAACCAACCGAACAAACACAAACAACCGAATCTACTCTGGTTGAACCCGATTCAGTCCAAGACATTGGAAAAACAGAAGTTGAGTCTGGGGTAACAGCAATTTCTTACGCTAATGCATTGGTAAAATATGCAGACAGAAGAATTCAACTTGACACAGTCTGCCAGGCGCACCCAAACACTGTAACCTACAAGGACAACACTGGCATTATGATTGACAATCGATCCCCACAAGCTCGCACAATTAAAGTTGGCACAACTTTCACTATTAAACCCTGGGGGTTTAAAATTGTCGTTCTTCCTGACACTTACCTTGCATCGAAAACTTTGCTAGTTGACTGCGATGGCTCGCAAAATGTTGCAACAATTTTAGTTCAAGAATAAAACCGAATTTCTAACAACAAAAACTGCCCAATTGGGCAGTTTTATTGTTAACGCATATTTTAAAGTATTGCTCCTTCCGCCGCGCTTTGTTCTGCTCCATCAACTATTTCTTGCGACTTTTGTTTTAATATTTCAGAAATTTTTAACATATTGTCACTTGCTTCACTATCTAATTTATGCCATCTTTCCAGCGCTTCTCTATTTTCTGGAATAAATAAAAATTGCCTTATAGTCTTTTCGCTCCTCGCATGAAGATAATTAGCCCAAATAGGCATATTTGCTAGGCTATGCATATAGCCCAAAAATGCGCCACGCAAATCTGCTAATTCATGCACATCAAGTTTTTCAATTTCTTCTGGCACAGGAGGCATTACCGGTTCTGATGCCTGCCCCATTTCTGCAGAAGACACGATGTTTTTTTCATCCATATTTTTTTATTAATTTATTTTACAATAAGTTGACTGCAATGCGCGCAACGTTTAGCTTCAACAGGCACTTCGCTTAAACATTCGGGACATTTTTTTGTTGTTGGGTTGGCACTTTCTTTTTTCTTCATTCTCAGCATTAAAGCATTCATTGGCATTACCACAAAAAAATAAATAGTTCCTGCCACGAGCAAAAATGAAATTAATGCATTAATAAATGCGCCATACATAAATTTGCTTCCGTTTAGTACAAAGTAAAGCCCCGAAAAATCCGGCACTTTAGCAATTGCCCCAATAAGTGGGGTAAGAAACCCCGCCACCAATGTGGTTACCACTGTGCCAAAAGATGCTCCAATAACAACTCCAACAGCCAAGTCAACAGCATTACCTCTTAAAATAAAATTTTTAAACCCCTCAATTATTTTATTCATATGAATTTATGAGCAAGCGAGTAAATTCATGCATGAATTAAAGCATGATTTATCGATTGCCTAATTGCTTTAATTTAGGCGATGCCTTTAATATTTAAACTTGTGGATCCCAATTGTATTTTGTGGGGTCGAAACCCTGCCCGCAAACTGTGTCCAAAATTGCACTAAAAACTTGGTAGGGGTCAAGGTTGGCAGCTGGCCTGCGGTCCTCTAAATAACCACGCCCTGTGGCTTGCACCTGCAAAGGAATTCTAATTGAAGCACCCCTGTCACTTACGCCACTTCTAAAATCATTAATGCCCGAAGTTTCGTGTTTGCCGGTTAAACGTTTGTCATTGTCTGCGCCATAAACTGCAATGTGTTGCTTGTGAAATTGTCCCAATTTTTTGCAAGCATCTTCAATTGCAACAATTCCATTTTCTTCGCGCATTGCTTTTGTTGAAAAATTTGTGTGCCCACCACTTCCGTTCCAGTCACCCATCATTGGCTTTGGGTCAAGCTTTGCATAAACATCGTGGTCTTCACCAATTCGGTACAAAAGCCAACGCGCCAACCACAGTTGGTCGGCTGCTTCCAACGGCGACAATGGCCCAATTTGAAATTCCCATTGCGAAGGCATAACTTCTGCATTAATTCCTGAAAATGCCATGCCAATTTTTAAACATGCTTTCATGTGTTGCTCGACAAGGGGCCTGCCATAAACTTCGTCAACTCCAACTCCGCAATAATACCTACCTTGGGGATGCGGGAAGCCATTTTCAGGCCAACCAAATGGATGCCCTTTTTGAAACAAAGTATATTCTTGCTCGACTCCAAACCAAGCTTCCTGTTTTGCGTGTTCTTCACACAATTTTCGTAAAACTGCCCTTGTGTTTGTGATGTGCGGGGTGCCATCGGGGTTTAAAACTTCACACATAACCAAAATGTTTGGTTCGCCCCTAATTGGGTCAGCAATAAAATAGACCGGTTTTAAAAAACGGTCGCTGAAGTGCCCTTCGGCCTGTTCGGTTGATGAGCCGTCAAAACTCCAAGTTGGAATGTCTTCGGGTTTTGCAATTGGGCCCTTGATTACTTTTGTTTTGCTTCTTAATTTGGCGGTTGGCTTTTTACCATCCATCCAAATGTACTCAGCCATTATTGTTTCGCTTATCATACTTTTTTATTATTTAGATTAAATTATCTTATCACTTTGCCAAAAAATTGCAAAATAAATAAAAGAAAAACCAGCCCTTGATGCAATCGCAGGCTGGTTTAAAATACGGGGCAGACACTCAATTAGGAGCATCTTGAATTACGACTAAGAGCGTCTTGAATCGTAACAAGAAGCTGATTTTTCTTTTCAAGTTCAGCTTCTGTCGCACGAAGTTTCTTAGCGAGTTCACGCTTTGTGGGCGTCACTCGCTTAAGTTTCGCTTCGGCTGCGGTTGCCCTGACTTCCAAATCGTGGATTCGTTGCTCCACAACATGGTGGTAATCAGCTTGTCCACCGATTAACTTCCCATCAAGTGCATTTCCCGGACAAGTTCCAAATGGGTCAAGTCCAAGCGGACCACCCGATGTGGAATCTGCCACCCAACAACCGCAATTAAACTTGCAGTCAGACCTGCCATTACCACTGACATATTTATGTTTTCCGTATTCTTTAGAGCCATGGCCGTTAGGCATAGGACCCTCCTTTCGTTATTAAATGACTGACTTTGTGCCAGCCCTAACAAAACTATATCAAAAATCTTGAAAAATGCAAAACAAAAACCGCGCGAAGCGGTTAAGTTGGTGGACCCGAGGAGAATCCCTGTCTGCCGTAGGCAGAGAACTCCTAGCTTCTAAGCTTTGTAAATTTTGGTGGACCCTACGAGAATCGAACTCGTGTCTCCTCGTTGCAAACGAGGTGTTTTACCATTGTACCAAGGGCCCACCAAAATTTACAAATAACGTTGTGTCCCTACGGGACATCACCCGAAGGGTGACAAGCGAGATGTGTTACCACTATACCACGGGCCCAAATTTAATTATTTTTATAATAACACTTAAAATTTCTTTTTGCAAGCAACAAAAAACGGCAACTAGCCGTTTTTAATTTTATTCCTTGGCAGCTAACAGGCTTAGCGCCATTTCAATTTTTTGTCGCTGATTTTGATTTTCTCTGTCTTGCTCTTCGGGAGTTGGGTCTCTAATTAGCTTACTATCATAACCTATTTGTTGCGCAAGAACTTTAATTGCGTCATTACGCTCTCTGTCGTCTCCTGCTTTGACCCGATCATTAACATCTATTTGTGCTTTCATAGATTCCAATTCATTTCGTAATTGCAAAATTTGAGCTTCTGCGCTTGTTGTATATCTTTCCAGATCACTTTGCCCAAGCGTAGAGGCAGTCTCTACTGCTTTTTGCACCTTATCGGTCGTATTAAGAAAATCGGCAGCCATGTGTATATAAGGAATTCCAAGTGCAACGATTGCCCCAATTTTTTGTATCTTCGCACGCAATGTGTTTTGTTTTACTTTGATTTCTTCGGGGGTTAAATTTTTAGGCTTATTTAATTCTGGAGTCGATGCCACTTCTACTCTTAGGGGATTTTCGACTATACCGGCAGACATAGATAAATCATCTACTTCTTGCAACGGTTTTGGCGTTGACTCTTGGTCTTGCCGAGGAGTTTCTGGTGCCATAAATTATTTGATTAATTATTTTAATTAATACTAATTATTTTTATTATAATGCTTTTTGGACCGAATTTAAAAGTGACGCCGAAAAACTTTTTATTTACACGCTTTTCCTGTAAACGGTCCATAATAGTCAACCATCGAGCCATATTCATCAGGGGGCACCATCCCTTTTTGATCAGCTATCCAATAGATTTTATCTTTTTCACAATAAATCATTCTTCTCCATCCGGCATCCATCACATTATTATTCGGGGCTATAAAATTTACGATTATTGCATCAGCTCCATTAGGACATTTTCTTTCATTTAAAGGAACTTTTTTAGGATCAATTTTATGGGCGCGATCAATAATAAAATTGTTGCAATCATTCGGCTTAAAAATATAGTAACTGCCAAAAACAACGAAAAACAAAACGATAATGGTCAACAATAATTTAATACTCATAAATTAATTTATTTCGAGAATTTTTATTATAATGCTTTTTGGACCAAATTTAAAAGTGGCGCCAGATTTCTTCCCCAGCAATTCTTTGCCAAGTGGAGATTGATAGGACAATTTGTTTTTTAAAATGTCCGCTTCGGTTGGCCCAACGATTTCATATTCTTGTTTTTCATCGCCAAACATAATTTCAATCGATGAACCAATTTCTACTTTGTTTTCACCGGTTTTTTCGCGAATTACGCCTTCATTAATTGCGCCCTCCAACTGCTCAATTCTGCCCAACAAGAAAGACATTTTGTCACGTGCATCGTGGTAGCCTGCGTTTTCTTTAAGGTCACCAAAAGCCCTGGCTTCGGCAATAAGCTTTTTTACTTTTGGTTGCTCGACGTCTTTTAGCTGTTTTAATTCGTCTTTTAATTTTTGAAGTCCCTCACGGGTAAAGTACTGTACCATAATAAGACTATTTTAAATCTTTCACATTGTTTTTGCAAGGTTTTGTACGAAAAAAGCCACCATGGATTTTTTCAAAAAAATTGAATTGGCCAAGGTGGCCATGGGGCTTCGCCTGGTGGGATTTGAACCCACAAGTTTGTTTAGTGGCCGAATTTTTCGACCGATGGCGTGTGCGGTAGCATGCACTAAACAAACCCCCACCAAGGCAAGCGATGACAAAAAAATAAAAGAGCATTATGTCGAATAAACAGGGGTGGCGGGAATCGAACCCGCGTTTTCCGTTTTGGTAGCCCAACCTTAGGGCCCGGTGCTCTTGCCACATCAGCCACACCCCTTTTCGGCAAAAAATTGGTTTCAAAAAATAAAAACAATTTTCTGTCGATCATTTATAAGCTAATATATTACTTTATTATTGTTTTTGCAAGGTTTTTTCGATATTTTTTTATATTAATAAGGGAGCATCATGATTTTAATTATTAAAAAAAACGCGCCAGAGGTCCGAAGACATGACGCGCCGAATTAGGATAAAGCGGGATAAAACGCCTACCTGGTGATGGCTTCGAGAATGGTTGCCCAGTCCTTAATGTTCCAGGGCTCGTCATTGCCCTCGATTTTCCTCATGTGTGGGCAGGCATAACCAGCGAAAACCCACAACCGTCCAGGGATGATTTCCCCATGAAGGCTGTCGGATGCCCAGTAAAGCGGGTGCGAGTGATGATTTGCATCCGCCTGACCATTGCTTACAATAGCAATCTTGGGGATGCCAACCCTGAGCGCCAGCAGGGCGAGAGCGAAGCCATAGGGGGTCGGTTGTCCCACATGTTTGTAGCCGTCGCCCTGCCCATCTCCCTCGCCAGGCATGGAGAGGTCGGTGAGGAGAACGTCCCAACCGCCATTTTTGATAGCTGCGGATCCGTCCTTCCATCCGTTTGCAGTCACAACTTCGTAGCCCGCAAGAGCCTGCTTGGCGTGATCTCTTTGCTCTTGGATGTCGTCAATTACTAGAATACGCATAGTATTTTGGTTTTTGGTTTGAAATAGCTACCCCATGAGTAGCGCACTAGATACCTAAATTAGATGTTTAGTGCGCTTCTCACAAAGTAAACGAAAAAGATTTTTCCTTTTTTCTCCAGTCTTATCAAAGAGCTATCATAATTTAATAGCATTTATAGGTCATAATGTCAATAATGTAGACTTTTATTTTTATCAGAATGTCTTTTAAATTTACAAAAAATTATACGAAAAAAGCCACGATGGAGTTTTTCAAAATAAATTGAATTAGCCAACGTGGCCATGAATTTAATGCACCAAAAGGTGCCAGCGCTGGCAGGATTCGAACCTGCATCCGTGATATACTCGTCCGCCGAAACCGACGAGCCGTGACCTCTCCATAGAGGACACATCTGCTCTCCAAAAATTGAGCTACAGCGCGCATTTCGAAAAAAAATGAAAAGAGCATTGCCCGAGCAGGATCAGACCCTGCATTGTACAAATTGCCCAAAGGGTTTTCAACGCTTGGTAGCGCCAACTTGTATCAATATGCTCACTCAGAGCGCGGGCTTTGACGCCGGATCGACATTAGCAGTTTTGCGCCCAGATAGCTTTCGCTCTGGGGATATCCTGCCCACCGTCCGACAAATTCAAAAAATTAATGCCTGTAGCACTACCGTACCTACGGGGGGTCATAAATTTGAACCCCTTGGCTTTGGTGTTTTACCGCTATCAGGCAAAAAATTGGTTTCTATTTTTTTGGAAAATAAAAAACATTTTTTTGCCGACGAGAATTAAATTAGTACTTTAAAGTTGTTTCGAATAAGGAGAATTTCTAGCGACTTCTCCTCAAAACGCTTTGAATTGAGGTCAGAATTCTGAGATCTCAATTCAAGTCGATACTAAAATTCTGTATTGCTACAAAATTTTTAAAAAAAATGATCCACGACCAGCTTCCGCTAGCCGTGCCTTGTTACGACTTAGCCCCTCTTACTGAATCTAGCTTAGGGCGCCTTTCGGCGCACTTCGGCTATCCCCAGCTCGCTTGGCTTGACGGGCGGTGAGTACAAGACTCAGGAACGTATTCATCGCCACGTAGCTGATTGGCGATTACTAGCAATTCCAGCTTCATGAAGTCGGGTTTCAGACTTCAATCCGAACTGAGATCGGTTTTGGTGCGATTAATCTCCGCCTTGCGGCATCGAAGCGCATTGTACCGACCATTGTACCACGTGTGCGGCCCAGGTCATCAAAGGGCCATGCTGATTTGGCGTCATCCTCGCCTTCCTCCCAATTATCTCGGGCAGTCCCCCGTGACATTTAAAACACAGGGCAAGGGTTGCGTTCGTTACCCGAATTAACGGTACGTCTCAAGACACGAACTGACGACAACCATGCAGCACCTGTCTGCATGTCTTGTGAAGGGCCCTAGTTTCTTAGGGCTTTCATGCAGATTTCCAGACCTGGTAAGGTTCTTCGTTTGTTGTCGAATTAAGCCACATGGTCCACCGCTTGTGTGAGTCCCCGTCTATTCCTTTGAGTTTTAGTGTTGCCACCGTACTTCCCAGGCGGATTACTTAACGCGTTAGCTTCGCCACGTGAAGGGTCGACACTTCACATAGCCAGTAATCATCGTTTACAGCGTGGACTACAAGGGTATCTAATCCTTTTTGCTCCCCACGCTTTCGTCCCTCAGTGTCAGGGTCGTCCTAGTTAACTGCCTTCGCTTTTGGTGTTCCCGACGATATCAACGGATTTCACCCCTACTCCGTCGGTTCCGTTAACCCTTAACGCCCTCAAGTAAAGGAGTTTTGAAGCCACCTCAAAGGTTAAGCCGATGAGATTTAAGCTTCAACTTTCTTTACCACCTACGGACCCTTTACGCCCAATAAATCTGGGTAACGCTTGGAGATTCTGTCTTACCGCTCCTGCTGGCACAGAATTAGGATCTCCTTATTCCTCTGGTACTGTCAATAACTTCCTCCCAGAGAAAAGAACTTTACACCCCGAAGGGCGTCTTCATTCACGTAACGTCGCTCCGTCAGACTTTCGTCCATTGCGGAAGATTCTCGACTGCAGCCTCCCGTAGGAGTATGGCCCGTGTCGCAGTGCCATTCTTGGGGGTCGCGCTCTCACGCCCCCT
>Ga0247841_10007258_pt1 | contig 16552 bp, 18 predicted proteins | sample LaCruzMarch2015__2_FD_192410 | JGI IMG/M metagenome (GOLD analysis project Ga0247841, IMG submission 192410) | Freshwater microbial communities from meromictic Lake La Cruz, Castile-La Mancha, Spain - LaCruzMarch2015_18m | ecosystem: Environmental > Aquatic > Freshwater > Lake | place: Spain... | reverse complement strand
ATAGGTATGCTCCGGACAGGTTGGCTTCGGACAGGTTGGCTTCGGACAAGTCGGCGTCGGACAGGTCGGCGTCGGACAGGTCGGCTCCGGACAGGTTGACTCCGGACAGGTCGGCTCCGGACAGGTTGGCTCTGGACAAGTCGGCTCCGGACAGGTTGGCTTTGTTTTCAATAATTGTGGCCTTTAAGGTTTTACTTGATTCTACGATTGTTTCACCAGTTATCCAGTTTTTGATGATAGTTTGCATTTTTCTACTCCTTGGGGGTTTTTGGTTTGTTGTTTAATGGGTAAAGGGTGTTGAGTAAATGAGACATAGATACAAGAAATAAGTTGCTTTTTGCTGTTGACAATGCTCCAGCGGTGGCGTATAGTTCTTTGTATGAAAACAAAAAATCCAGATGCCGTAGCGCTTGGCCGGCTTGGCGGCCGAGTGAAGGGCAAATGTAAAGCGCGTAGTCGTGAACAATGTCAACGAGCTGCTTGGGTTCGTTGGGACAAAGTTAGAAGGAAAGCATGAAAAAGATTGGTGTATATGCGTTTAGAAATGTGCTAAATGGAAAGTGGTACGTTGGGCAGAGCCATGATATGGTCCTTCGTCGTAGGGAGCATATGCGGAATTTGCTTAAAGGGGTTCACACTAATACTCAATGGCAGAAGGATTTTACGAAAAGTGGGGAGGATGCTTTTGAGTATTGGGTTTTGTCTGAATTGCTCATATCTTTATGGCGTTCAGAATTGAAAGAATGGCTTAATATAACAGAAAAATTGTGGATTGCTACCTTGGATTCCAGTTCAGGAGCTTTAGGGTATAATAGGACTTGTGGTGGGTCTTCAGGTAACGTGGTTTCAATTTATACTCGTATTTATCGGAAATTGTGTATTAAGTAGAAACGTAAGATTGGTAAAGCTTATTGGAGGAAGCATTGGGGCAGTTTTCATGGTTTAAGTACCCTGGGAAAGTGACCATGTCGGATGACAGATCATGTCGGATTCGATTTCGTCGTCGTGTCACGATTTTCGGGGCAAAACATTGGAGTTTTCAAGTTTCATGTCGGATGACAGATAAAAAGTGAAAACTCTGGGAAAGCCATTTCCCATGGGAGCCTACCCAATAAGATAAGATAAATATACTCTTCCAGAGATTTAGAAAAAGTATCTGTCATGTGACATGACACACAAAAACCCCAATGTTTTGCCCCGAAAATCGTGACGCCACTTCTGTCTTACCCATCTGTCACGATCTGTCATGCCACTTATGTCGGATAGCAACCGGTTTCCCGGGACCCTGTCAAAAAGGGACAAGAAAAAGGAAAAGGGGTAGCCTAGAATCCCAGGACACGAGGTAGCTGTTCCAAGGATTCTAGGCTCATTGGTGTTAGGAGAGGGAAAAGGGGTACAGAGTTGCCTACTGCCCAGCAACTCTGCTATGTGGGATCTGGGCTCATAAAGCAGCCGCCCAGGTCTCAAAAGAAACTGTGCCCTTTTAGCCATGCACCCGGGCGGCCGGGTGCATGGCTTCGTGGCTTAGGTCGCGGCGTTGTCGTCGGCCTCGGTCTCGGCCGGCGGCATGGGCGCAAAGGCGCTGATGCGTGTCTGCACGCTCACCAGCTGGCCCGGGTGCGACGCTTGCAGGGCGTCTTGCAGCTCGGCCAGATCTAACGGCGACGGCTGCCGTTCGCCGGGCTGCATCCACACAGTGCGACTGTACACCGTCTTACCTGCGTTAGCGCCCTGCGTTACCTTGAACTCGCGAATTGATCCGATCTTCATAACGTTGCTCCTGTTCAACAGGTTTATTGTGCAGTGCACCACGTATGTGTGATGCCGTGCAAACAATGAGGGGGACTCCTATGATGCCCGATGGCCGGAGTCTTGACCCTCGATGGACTGATGCAAACGACGAGGGGGCTTAGATTCATAATGAGGGGTGTCCTGCGGACTGGCAACTCTGAAAATTTTTTCTCTGCAAAATTCACACTTGAAAATTTTTTTCTAAAATAAACTCTTCAAGAACCTATGAAAAACTTTTTCTTTTATTAGCTTGCAATAAAACCTAACAACCAGTAATCTTTTCTCATGAAAGAAAATCCAGGCAAACCTGAGAAGACCTCGCACGTGCACTCTTTCTATTTGCACGATAGCCTTTTTAATTTTTTAAAACTCCGCGCAAAGTTTGAACGCCGGACAGTCAGTTGTTTTGTGGCCAACCTGCTTGACGACTGGCGCACCGGTAAACTGAAAGGAGACCCAAATGCGGTACCTGATCATAATGGCAACGTTCGTCTTGTTCTTGAGTGTAATGATCTGCCGACAAAGTACACCGCAACCAGCGCCCCAGGTTAAGCCGGTTGTCGGGTACCGGACAGTAGAGCGCCCGGCAAGGATTGATCGCCAATCGGCAGCCGATTTGAAGTACCTGTCTGATGTCGCCGAAAGGAATGAGTTCCGACGGAGGTGGAAACAAGTCTACGGAACCGAGTGCCCCCAGTAAATATGTCGCAAGCACTTACAGCATTTGACCCGAGGTGGCCGGAAGTTTTGCAAAAAATTCCGACGGATCTTGTTGACCCCCGCGACTACCCCCGAATAATTTTTGCCTTGGAGGGTGTCGCCCAGTGCAAGAGCTGGTCGGAACTTTGTCTCTCAGGTCTGTCTAAGCCTGAGTGGGTGATGCTTAAGAGACGAAGCCCTGAATTTTTATCGCTCGCCCGGGAAGCGGAAAAGATTGCCGCTGACATCCGGCACCTGGATCGGGAAGAAGAAGCACATAATCGTGCGGTCAATGGGGAGCAGACCCCTACTGTCGATAAGAACGGCAACATTGTCGATTGGTTCCCGAAGCGCAGTGATAAGCTTCTTGAACTGTTGCTCAAGGCCAACGACCCCAAGTACAGAGAGCCCAAGGCCGACGGGCAAGGCGCCGGCCGGGTAACCCTCCAGATCAATTTTGCGATACCGCCGCGAACCCCGCAACCCGTAACCGTGGAAGGAGAAATCGTCAGTGAACAAAAAGAAATCGCCGGAAGTAAAGAAGCAGGAAGTCCTGGAGAAAATGGCGCAACCCCTGCCGGGAATCCCGGAGCCTAACGTCCCCAGGGACTGGAACGGGCACCCCGTGGAAGCGGCTATTGGCCGGCCAAAGAAGGAGTACACGCCGCCGATTCAGGCTCCGCCTCCGGGAATTACCGGGATGCCCCCGGCTATGTCGCCCCTGGAACCGCTCGAAGAGGCCGTTAGTGCACCAGTGGCCGAGAAACGGGTTCTTTCGTCCGGGGATGGGGCATCTGTGCGCGAGTCGGAGAATCTTCAAAAGGCTACGGTTTTGCCCTTTGTGCCGGAGAACTTTCGACCGCATGCCATTCTGGCCCAAGTACCGGCTGCCAAGGCGACTGTGGTTAAAGCTCCACGGAAGCCGAGGCAACCAAGACCCGTGGCTAAAGGGGAGAAGCCGCCGCGCAAAAAAGCGCAAGGGCGGTATGGCGTATATGTTGGTGGCAAAGTGACTGGCGCCAGTGGAAATGTCATCGAGGTGCTTGTCCCCGAACCCGGGTTTTACCGGTCCCACTTTGAGGCGCAGAAACGCGCCTTGGAGATTGTCACCAGTAAAGCCGGGGTTGTTGTCGAAGTGCATCGTCTGTTGGACAAATTTGTCTTGCAGGAAGTCACAAAAGTCACGTTAGTCAAATCATAAGGAGGGTGTTATGGCAAGAGGCATGGGAAGCTGTGGTGGGGTGCGGCAGTTTGACGGGTCCGGCGGCGGCGTTGGCAAATTGGGCAATACCCGAATGGCGTCCCGGCGAGCGCTGAATAAGCGCCCCCGTAGACGGAAGGCATTGGCCTTGAAGAGAGGAGCCTGGGGCCCATGAACTTTCCCAATGCTAGCATTGTGGGGCATTTGCCGACGCTCCAGAAAATGGCGGCAAATTGCGCTGTTCTGCTGGAAATTGGAAGTGAGTATGGCACCGGGTCGACCGCGGCTTTCCGGCGCGGGATGGAACAGAATACGCGGCCCGAGCGGTTGTGGGTTACCGTGGACCTTCGGGACCAGATCGATCTCTGGATGCGTCCCGCGTTTCCTTTCTGGTCTTTTGTCCAGGGGGATTCACGGGATCCAGCCACCCGCGTCAAGGTGAAAGAGTGTCTGGGCCCAAACCCTCCGGATTTGGTGTTCATTGATACTGAGCATACCTACGCGCAGATGTCAGCAGAACTTCTTCTCTGGGCTCCGGTAGTTGTGGACAGTTGCACTTGGCTATTTCACGATACCCATATGAACGGCCAATATAATCACATGACCGACGCGATTAAAGAGTTTGCCGAGCGGGAGGGTCGTTGGGTGTATGAGCAGCTGTCGACCGAGTGCCACGGATTAGGGAGTTTGAAACCGAGGAAATAAATGCAATTAAGTGGCTTAACGGAGCAGGTAGATGGCGGGTAATCGTTCCAACGTAGATCTGTCGTCCATGGTGCTTCGGCCGTATGCGCCTTCGCCTACGTGTCTTAAGTTCCATATGGACAACTCCCGGGGGTGCCAATGAGTCGTAGAAAAGTGATGGTGGGAAAGCGTTTTGGCCGGTTGGTCGTAACGAAGGAGGCTTCTTTTCGAAGTCCTTCCGGGGAAATTAAGTGGCATTGCGTTTGTGACTGTGGGAAAACTTCAGAGGTCCGTGGAGAGAGTCTTCGTACGGGGAAGACTCTAAGTTGTGGGTGCTATAAGCGGGAGCAGGCTGCACATGCTTGTCGACGACTGGAGCGAAAGCATCGTGGTATAATTCACACGGTGGAATATTTCATGTGGAGTAGTGCAAAGCATCGGGCCAAGGTGAAGCAGTTGCCCTTCGATTTGGAGCCCTTTGATATACATATTCCAGAGTTTTGTCCGGTGATGGGTTTCCCATTGAAGCGGGGAGTGGGTAAGATATGCGGGGTGAGTCCGGTTCTTGACAGGTGGGATCCCGTTAAGGGTTATGTGAAGAACAATGTGTGGGTGATTAGTAGTATTGCCAATTTATGGAAACGGGACTTTACCCTCTCACAATTACGGGAGTTTGTACGACGGGTGTCAGACTATTCCGGAGGACGTTCTGATGAGTAAGGGTTCTAATGTTGACATGTCTTCGCTTATTCTTCGCCCTTATGCGCCTTCAGCCACTTGTTTGAAGTTCCATCTTGATAGTTCGCGGGTGCGTGGAATACGCGGCCCTTTTGGGTCTGGGAAGTCTTCAGCTTGTTGCATGGAGATTTTGTCGCGGGCGGTGGAACAAGTCCCGTTTCGCGGTGTGCGCAGGTCAAAATGGCTGGCGCTGCGCAATTCGTACCCAGAGTTGGTGGAGACGACTTTGCGGACTTGGACATCCTGGGTGCCTACTGCGATTGCCCCTGTGAGGGAATCCGTTCCCATGCAGTCCCGGCTGGATTGCCAATTGTCGGATGGAACCCGATTGGAATTGACCGTGCTGTTTATCAGCTTCGATCATCCGGAAGACATTCGCAAGTTGAAATCCCTGGAAGTGACCGGCGCCTGGCTTAATGAGGCCAGTGAACTGGATGAAGAGGCCCTTACGGCGGTTAGCGCCCGGGTCGGCCGGTATCCGTCCACTGATGAAGGCGGCCCGAGTTGGCATGGTATTATCATGGACACCAATTCCCCGGACGACACCAGTTGGTGGTATCGTTTGGCCGAAGTCGACAAGCCGAAGGGGTACAAGTTCTTCGATCAACCTGCGGCCTTGATCGAGTTGTCTCCCGTGGAGGGAAAGGTGACTTCCCCACTGGACGCCGGCGCCGGGGTTACGTACATCCCGAACGATGGGACTCATGGGCTCCCGGCGGCGGAGAACGTGGAGCATCTTCCTGGTGGGTTCCAGTACTATTTGGACCTGGTAACCGCTAAATCGCGCTCCTGGGTGTCTGTGTATATTTTGAACCAGTACGGTAGTACCCGTTCCGGTAAAGTGGTTTATCCTGAGTACATAGATACCCTTCACCATTCACCAAAAACCCTGAACCCGTCACCCGGCCTTACGCTCTACGTGGGCTGGGACTTTGGGCTCAGTGTTTCATGCGTGTTTGCGCAGCTTACCGTAAAGGGGCAGTTGAAGGTGCTGCGGGAAATCAGCGGAGAGGATATCGGGGTTCAGCGCTTTGTGCGCGACTATTTTAAACCGTGCATTATGCAGTATTATCCGAACTATCAGCTCTCGATGACCGGGGATCCGGCTGGAGCCCAGCGTTCGCAATCAACCGAACAGACTTGCTACGGTATTCTTGCTGAAGAGGGGTTCCCGGTAACTGCGGCTGCCACCAATGAGTTTGGCGCCCGGCGCGAGGCGGTGGTTTGGTTTCTTACGCATTTATCTAGTGAGGGTAGCGCTTTCCTGTTGGACCCGTCCTGTGAAATACTGCGTAAAGGGTTTTTACGGACGTACGCTTATCGCAAGATGCAAAGCACCGCTTCACAGGCGTACGCGTTGCGTCCTGAAAAGAATGAGTATTCCCATTTACAAGATGCGCTTCAGTACATGTGCATGTTTTTGCGGATGGGGGGTTTTGCGTACGAAAACGAAACGGTGCGTCTTCCCAAGTGGGGGCAGCGAGAGCTTCCAGTGACTGTGGGATCTAACGGAGCCTGGACGTAAAACTTTTTCTTTTTTGTGCTTGACATAGGGCATTTAGGCAGGGCAAACTATAAACAAAGAAGGCTGGGGTCTGTTTAGTCGTTACTATATGGCAGACACAATTACACTTACGTCGTTAACTACGCTTGAGGCTCAGGCGGCGGCTTCACTTGAGCCGGGGCCCCTTGGGGATCCGTACTTGGCTTTGTCAGGGGCGCTTCGCGACATTTTTATTTCACATGAGAGCGCTCGGCGCGAGAGTGGCGTTGACCAGGCTATGATTGACGCGCTTTACGCGTTCAATAGCTTGTATCCGCCCACCAAGTTGGCCGATTTGGAAAAAGCCGGCATGTCGACGACGTATTTTGGGCTTACCGGTGAAAAATGCACTGATGCGTTGAGCTGGCTGTTGGATGTGTTTCTTGGCGAGTCGTCCAAACCTTGGCGACTGAAGGCTACCCCGGTTCCCGAAGTGCCCGAAGAGTTGTCGGAATTGGCTTTGTCAACCGGTATCCAGGCGGCTAAGGAGTATATGGAAGGGCTGGGTCGTGAATCCGCGCCGGAGGATGGCGCCAGGGCGGCTTCTTTGGTGCGCCAGGCGATGCAGGACGCGATCTTGATTGAGACTGATCGGCGGGCCAAGCAGATGGAGCGCCAGATTGACGACCAATTGACGGAGGGTGGTTGGGGCCCGGCAACCAAAGATTTTTTGTTCGATGTCGCAGTAGAAAAGGTGGCCATTCTTAAAGGACCTGTTGTCCGGGAGCGGCAGAAAAAAGTGTGGGGCAAGGGCGATAAGGGGCGGCCCAAGGTATCCTATACGTGGCAGCCTACTACCACGGTTTCTCGTGTAAGCCCTTTTGACGCATACCCAGCAGCCTCTACCGTGGGCTTTGAGGGGGATTTCATTGAGCGCATTCGGTATCGTTTGTCGGATTTGTTCTGGATGTTGAAGCAGAAGCATTTTGTTGAGAGCCAGGTACGGTCAGTTATTTCGGAGTTCCAATCCTTGGCGGGTTCTAATGTCCGCGTAGTGGACTCCACGGTGGCGCCGGTACTGCAAGGCCAGACGGGACAGGCGAAAGTGCAGGGTACGGTTGAGGGGTTGGACTACTGGCTTACAGTTACCGGCGCCTTTCTTCGAAATGCCGGGTGGAAAGAGTTTCCATCCGGGAAGCAGATTGACGCGGACAAACTTTACCATATCGAAGCCTTGACTGTGGCCGGCCGCATAGTGTTCTTGGAGGAGAACCCTGATCCCAGTGGGCAGAAACCGTATTTCAAGACCGGGTGGCAAGCGATTCCAGGATCGTTCTGGTACAAGTCGTTGCCGGAGATCCTTAAGGATATCGGAGATGTGTGTAATGCTGATGCCAGGGCTTTGGTGAACAATATGGGGCTGGCGTCCGGGTTCCAGGTGATTATCCCAGACATCCAGAGGTTGCTTGGGGATAAGCTGACTACTATGTTTCCCCATAAGATCTGGCAGTTCAAGAACCCGACGAACTCTTCGGCTTTGCCGATTGATTTTAAGCAGCCAGACTCCAATGCACAAGAGCTGCTGGGCATCATTAACGAATGTCGTCAGTGGGCGGATTCGCGTTCGGGGGTGCCCAAGTACCTTGTGGGCGGCGAACCGCCCCCCGGTGTTGGGCGAACGGCGTCAGGTATTTCGATGCTGCTGAACAGTGCGGCTAAGGGGATCCGGCGCGTGGTGATTGCCATTGACCTGGAAGTGATTTGTCCTATTTTGGAACGGATTTATGAGAAGAATTTAATGGACTCCCCGGACGCCTCTGTATTGGGGGACCTGGAAGTCGCTCCTGCCGGCGCGGTTGAGACTTTGGTTAAAGCGGAATTGGCGGAGCGTCGTTTGGCGCTTATTGGCGAGTTGTCAAAGTCGCCGGACGCCGACCTGGTTGGAATCCGGGGCCGTTCCAACGTGTGGCGTGAGGCGTTTCGCTCTGTTGAAATGGACGGTGCGTCTATTATGGTGCCCATTGAGAAGATTGAGCAGAAGGCTGAGGCAATAGCCAAGGCTGAACGTACCAAGGCGGAAGCCGAAGCGCAGGCTATGCAGATGGAGGCCCAGAACAAGTCGCTGGAAGTTGAGATTTCCAAGGCGAAATTGGACGTGGAAAAACAGCGGCTTGCGATGGAGAGTAAAATTTTAGGTTTGAAACTGGAAGCCCAGATCGCGGAAAACAATTCTCGGGCGGCGGTGACGCGACGCATGTCTGCAAATGTGGATTTGGCCACGGCGAAGGAAATTGGGATAGGGGGCGTAAAGACAAAGGGGGAACAGGAGAAGGAGGCGCTTTTGGCGCAGATGCCGGAAACGGTTCCTTCGGAAACGGTTTCTGAAATGGCTCCTGAAATGGCTCCTGAAATGGCTCCTGAAATGGCTCCTGAAATGGCTCCTGAAACGGTTCCTGAAACGGTTCCTGAAACGGTTCCTGCGGTGCCAGTATAAGTTTATGAAAACTCAAATTTATGTTTTGATGGACGAAGCGCGAGGGATTCGATATGTGGGAAAAACGGGGAAGCTGTTATCGGAGAGGTTAAATCGGCACTTGATTGAAGCGCGTACTGGAAAGTGTAATCATCGACTCAATTGGATTCGGGCTTTGGTGGCCAAAGGGCATTTGCCCCAAATTCAACTTATAGAAGAGGCGGAGGGCATTGGAGCAAGAGAAGAGATTGAGTGGATACGATTTTTTAGGGGATTAGGGGTAGCGTTGGTAAATGGGACTGAGGGGGGAGAGGGAATACCTGGGCATAAGCATTCTTTGGCAACTTTGCACAAAATGAGAATGTCGCATTTGGGACGGCCATCTGGGAGAAAGGGGACACATCCCTCTGAGGAAACTTTACAAAAAATGCGAGAGGCGGGAAAAAGGCGGGGACCGCCGTCTGAGGAGACGCGTCAAAAACTGAGGGAAGCCCAACGGGGGCGGCGACCCCCTTCTATAGAGACCCGGCGAAAAATGTCGGAGTCAACCAAGGGAAGAGTGTCACCTTTGCGAGGTCGGCATCTTTCCGTGGAGACACGTTTGAAGATGTCGGTTGCCCAGAAGGGGCGCAAGCGTTCGGTAGAGACCTGTGCTAAAATAGCGGCAGTGAAACGGGGGCTGCACCCGTCAGAGGAAACTCGTAAACGTATGTCGGTGTCACAGTTGGCTCGTAACGCTCGAAAGCGAGGAGAAAGAGAATGAATCTGTTCCAGCTAAGTCTTCCGGTGTGGAATCGCTTGGAGTACCTCCGGCAGTTCCCGGTGTTTCAGGAACTCCAGTCGCTCTTGAGGAAGAGCTATCAGGAGTCCCTGGAGAATTTGCCCCTGTTGAAGGGGGAGAGTTTGCTGCAAGCCCAGGGAGCGGCCCTGTGGCAGAAGTCCCTGTGTGACGCATTTGAAAATAAACCCGCTGGGGAGGAAGCCAGCGAAACAGAAGGAGGAGAAGTGTATGAAGAGACAAAAAGGTAAGTTTGTGGTGGCGGGCATTTTGCTGGCGGCAGTGTTGACGAGTTACGCGGCGAAGAGAGAGGACGTGGATCTGTACCAGTGGTCGATTCGCGGGACCGTTGTTAATGCTACGGCGGCTCAGTTAAATCAGTTGGCCACGGGGGCTATGTCGGTTGATACCCTGGCCGTTAGTGGCAAGTCCACGTTAAGCGGCGAGTTGGAAGTCAACAACAGTGACGTGGATATTAATCTGACGACCACTGCCAACAAAGTTACCATTGACCAAACCAATGCAGTAGGCACAGCGTCCACTCCGTTGATCGCTATCAACGATGCTCGAACCGGCACCACGGCGGATACGGCTGCGGAAGCCACGTTGGTTATTGATGCCGAGGGCGCGTACGGCCTAACGATTGAGGACGGGATACTGCAAATTGAGGCGGAGATAGATACCGCTTCGGGCGACATCCTGCTCGATCCGGCTGGCAGCGAGGTTCACATTGACGGCGGCGTTCATGTCGGCGGCACGGATGCGGTTGGCGACAATAACCTGAAAGTTGATGGAACACTGACGCAGGTTGGTATTGCCACGTTCACGGCTGATCCGGTCTTGTCTGGATTGACGACCAGCAAGGCGGTATTCACGAGCGCAGGCAAGGCTCTGACCTCAACTGGAACGCTTGGAGTAGATCAGGGCGGCAGCGGTGTGGCAACTCTTACCGATCATGGCGTCTTAATCGGTTCTGGAACAGCAGCGATTACGCCTCTTGCTGCTGGCACCGATGGGCAGTTATTGGTTGGTGCAAGCTCCGCCGATCCGGCATGGGCTGCCGTTGGCGGCGCGTTCACAATGGCTGCTGGCGGGACGGCAACGCTGATTGGCAACATTGACCAAGCCAGAATCACGAACGCTCTTGTTGACGCTATTGGCCCCGATCAGATGGCTGATGCAGATCATGGTGATGTGGCGTGGTCGTCTGGGGTTGCGAGTGTGCAAGTTATCAATAGCGTTGCCGTGGCTACCGTTACGGCTGGCGCGGCTGCTGGTGCGACGGCTTTACAACCCAACACGGTTGTAACGACTGGCGTGACTAATGGCGTTGATACAGCGGTTCTCACCGTAACTAACGGACTCGGCGCGGCCAGTACGCTCGTTGGTATATGGTCGGCGAGCTTGAACGGAGCGGCCAGTGCCGTCAACCTGACAAGTATTGCAGCTACGACTGGGACGCTGTTGTCGGCGGCTGATTCTCCGACCATTGTGGTGGTTACCGACGCTTCTGGCTATGCGGCTTTGACCGTGACCATGAGCGCGTCTTCGACCAACTATGTGGCGTTCATTCAAAACAACGGCGTGCGCAAAAGCTCAGCCGAAATGGTGTTTGCGGGTCCGTAACGAAGTAAAACTCAAACGGGGCGGGACGGCAAACCGCCCCTTGCCGGAGGGCAAATATGAAACTACTTTTATGCGCGGTGTCTCTGTTGTGTGTGGGTTCTCTTTTTGCCGCCGGTTCTGTCTCGGAGACGAGGGCGGCGATTGACCCTCCGCAGAAGATTACGCTGGCTTGGACGGCGGCTCTTGACGGCACGGTGGCCGTTACCAGTCAGCCTGTGCGCGGTGAGATGAATCGGGTAGTGTTTGTGAGCGGTACCCCGAGTCCCACCAATGCAACGTACGCAGTTACGCTTAGTGATCAGAATGGGGTAGACGTATTAGCGGGTCAGGGTTCGGCGATTGCCACAAACGCGCCCGGCAGTGCTAGCCAGGTCGTTCCTGGCGTGTTAGTGGTGACAACCGCCGGCGTTACGAACCTGATGCCCCTTGTGGTGAATGGTAAATTGTCCTTGGCCATTTCTGGCGTAGGCACGAACGCCACGGCCGGGAAGCAGGGCACAGTTATTATTTACGTGAAATAGTTTGGTGTAGGATGAGCTGGTTTAGGAAAGTTAGGGATAAGCAGAAAAAGCGCAAGCAAAAAACGCATGCGCGACCGTCCAGAAAGTTTCTGGAACGGGAAGTGACAGAGTCGGAAAAGGTGATTTCAGATGACGTGCGGGATTTACGGGATACGTAATTCGGTTAATGGGAAGTGGTATAACAGTAAGGGTGGTTAACCTAGTAGGCCTCGACGGTTAGAATCCGTCGCCCTACCGTAAAGCCTTCCGTAAATCGGCGCTTTACAAGGAGATAGTGGAATTATGAGCGAAGAAAAGAAAACTGGCGGCGATGAAATTTCGGTTTTGGGCCAACTTTTGGCGGATGAGACGGCGTCAAGTACCGGGAGCAAAACGGTTCCCGAAGTGGCCGAGTTGCAACGTGCCTTGGAGTACGAGCGGCAGCGGAATGCGTCTTTAGAGGGTCGTATGGACGCGCAGATTCGTCCCCTCAACGCCACGGTGCGCGAGTTACGTCAGCGGTTGAACACAGCGCCGACACGGGTAGAAGCCCCCGTGGAACCTGTTTCTTCGGTCACGGTACAGGATCTCCTGGCCGAATTGTCCCCGGCCGACCGGGAGCTTATGGGTGAAAAGCAACTTGCGATTTTGTCGCGGCTTATTGAGAAACCCACTCAGGCAATGGTTGACAAAGTGCGAGCCGAGTTGCAAGCGAGCTTTGACGCGAAGTTCGATACGCGACTTCGGCAGGTGGAGGGCCAGGTTGCCGGACAGTCTGGCAGAGATTTGTGGGACCGGGTGGACCAGTTGTCCCCGGGCGCCCGTGATCGGAATGATTCGGACGATCCGCAGTGGGTTGATTATTTGAACCAGCGGGACCCGATCAGTGGGCGACTGCGCAAGGACCTGGGCAACGCAGCTGTTGACGTAGGTGACGTGGCTCGTTTGGCCTTGATGCATGATGAGTTTTTAAAGGTGACTGGCCAGAAAAAAGCCGGGGAAGCGAATGCGCCGGCTAATAATGAGTTGCGGCCAGATGGCAGTCGAGCTGAGCCGGCAGTCAGTTCCTCGACAAAGCCGACCTTGAAGAATTCTGAGATTGAGCAATTTTATAAGGATCTTGCAAGTGGCAAGTATGAGGGTAAACCTCAGTTAGCGGATAAGATGGAAGCTCTGATTACGGCAGCCATACAAGATGGGCGAGTGGTCTAATCTTGCGAGTATGCCGTAGCAGGGGAAACAAAGCAGATAAGGAGGATTGCTATGGCATACCCATTAGCAGCGGGAGTGCGGAATATTGGATCGGATACCATGCGGTATATTCCGGTTATATACTCTGCCAAGGTGATGGCCAACTATCGGGCCCGGACGGTGTTGACTAAGGTGACTAATAGCGATTACGAGGGTTAATTGACTGGCTCTCTTGAAATTGCCTTAATTGCTGGAATATCCTATGGAAAATGACGCTACAAAGTATCCGGTAACGGAAGACTTGAACGCTCTAAAAAGTGCGTTTTCCGGGACGATCAGCAGCCAAGCCGCCGAGCAATCGGTGGAAGGTTCAACGACTACGAAAAGTAATCCCGAGAACTTGGGAAGAAATTCGCACGAATGGGCAAACAAAGGTACGTTGGTAGGAATCACGCGTGAAGTTTTGCAATCTTTGTACCTGGAGTTTAGGACTCTGGACGGGGTTGCAAGTTTTGTGGGAGTTTCAAAGAAACTGGTTCTTAATAAAATGAACTTCTTTGAGATTCCACGGAGCAAGCGGAATAGGCTGGAGCAGGCAACGGAGAAGATTGTGCTGTTGGCTAAAGAGGGGTTGTCGATTCCGGAAATCAGTCGGGCTGTTGGGTTGAGTGTAACAGCAGTACGGCAGGTTACGGATGCGGCGGGGGTCATGGTTAGCGATCCCTACCACCCTGGATACATTATTACGCACAATCGGTACAAGATGCTTCATTGCCCGGAACATCCTAAGTGTGATTCCAAGGGATATGTCAGGGAACATATTCTTGTTGTCGAGCGGTTGCTGGGGCGGTATCTTCAGGACGGTGAAATTGTTCATCACCAGAATGAGGATACTTTGGATAATCAACTGGAAAACCTGGTCGTTATGACCCGGGCGGAGCATATCCGGTTGCATAATCCACGGGCAGCTCGTTGGGCGAAACGTGGCCTTTGTAAGATATAGTCTCATCTCTTCCGAAAGGGAGAGAAGCTTCGGATAAAGAGCCGAAGTCGCAAAGAAAATGGAGATCAAGAAGTTCGGCGACGCCGTATGGATTCGCCAGGACCCGGTAATTACGGTTCGTGATTATCGTAAAGGCCAGAACCTGGTTAATGAGCAACCTGAGAGCACGGCTCAACAGTTGCTGATTGACCATGGCAAATACTGGTCCTTTGTGTCGTTTGACCTGGACAAAGTCCAGACTGACCTGAAAAATTGTTTGGGTCGCTGGTCGGAGTCCGGTTCTTATGAAATCACCAAGGCGATTGACCCCGAAGTGTTTGCGGCCATGATCGCCGGCGCTTCGAGCGACAACTGCGGTGATACGGCCGGTATTGTCTCGAACGATATTGAACTTGGCACCGCTACTTCCGGTCGCGCTGTCACTAAGGCCAATGCGCTTGAGCTGCTGGTCGATTGCGGCACGGTTCTTGATGAGCAGAATGTCCCTGAAGAGGGTCGTTGGGCCATTATCAGTGCGCGGATGGCCGGTTTGATTCAGAAATCGGACCTGAAGGACGCGGCTCTTACTGGTGACAGCACCTCGGTAATCCGTAATGGGCGCCTGGGCGAAATTGCCCGGTTCGAACTGTTCCAGAGCAACCTGCTCCCGACCACAGGGTTGAGTGCGAGTGAAGCGTACGTGATCTTCGGCACCAAGGCCGCCACTACGTTTGCCACCCAGATGGTGTCGTCCAAAATTCAGGATGACCCGTTTGGTTTCGGGCAACTGCATCGCGGTCTGAACGTGTACGGCTTCAAGGTCGTACGGTCCGTGGGCGTGGGTTACGCTGTCGCGGCAATTGGGTAAGTTGGTTAACTTTTAGGAGGGATTCATTATGGCAGCTTCAGCAGATCTGACAACGCAGTTGGAGACGGTCGGCCAGGGCGGTTTTCCGTCTGTCGGTCCGAAGGTGGGGATGCTCCAGAATATTGTGGACATTCCTGTTGGGTACGAGGCGGCAAGTTACATCAAGGTATTTGCCCTTCCGGCAGGTTGTCTTGTCTTGGCCGCTGGGTTTGAGATCGTCGTAGCGTCAACGACAGCGTTGACGGTAGCCTTGTCCAAGGCCGCCACTGGCGCCGATTATCTGGCGCAGACTGCGGCTGATGCGGCAGTGGGGACGAACGTGTGCGGGGCGGCTGCCCTGTTCCCGCTCATCAACACAGCGGCTTCGGACGTGTATGTGGTCACGGCTGCGGCAACACAGGCGCTTGCCGGCCAAATCCGAGTGTGGATGATTGTGGCCGACTGCAAAGACATGGCGTAAGTGTAGGGTTCGTTGTGGGCAACTCGCACAGCGAGGAGAAATCCCGCTGTGCGAGAGTGCCTGTTTTCCGGGGAGGTTGCACATGCGCAAATGGTTGTTGTCTGCTGTTTTCAGTTTGGTTGCTTCCCTGACTTTTTCTTTTCCGACCCATGTTAATACTGGGTCTTTTGACATTGTTACGTCGGGCGCGGCAAACTGGAATGCGTTTTCTTGGAAATGGTCCAATCGTGACGTACAGCAGTTTGCTCTCACCTTCTCCAATTCTGCTACGGGTGAAGACGCTTTTACGGGTATCACCAACATCCAATTTCGAATGAGTTATCCGGAAGCGGGCCCCTACTACCTGGCTGTTTTAAACGGGACGGTGTCAGTTACTGCTACTTCTGTCACATATGCGCTTCCTGCGGTTTTGGCCACTACCAACATTCCGCCTCCGCGCCGGTATTATGCAGAATTTCTCGCGTATTCTTCAGATCTATCTACTCGGTCTCTGGCAAAAGGCACTATTGAAGTGGCCTGGTCGATTTTTTATCAAACAAACGGAGCCGCCTGGACCCCGATTGCAATTTCGATAAGTCCCACGGGCACTTGGGTAACGGTGGAAGTTGATCCTGTTTGGGGGGCAGTTAGCGGTAGTGTGGTTTATGCTAGCGATTCGCGATTAACCGATAGCCGTGACCCAAATTTGCACACTCAGGATTGGTCAACTATCACCGGTACGCCTGACGACGTGGTTGGCTATGGCATCACGAATGTCATAATTTATGAAGGCGATTCGCGATTAACCGATAGCCGCGACCCAAATTTGCACACTCAGGATTGGTCAACTATCACCGGTACGCCTGACGACGTGGTTGGTTACGGCATCACGAACGCTATAATTTATGAAGGCGATTCGCGATTAACCGATAGCCGCGACCCAAATTCGCACACTCAGGATTGGTCAACTATCACCGGTACGCCTGACGATGTGGTTGGCTATGGCATCACGAATGTCATAATTTATGAAGGCGATTCGCGATTAACCGATAGCCGCGACCCAAATTCGCATACTCAGGATTGGTCAACTATCACCGGT
>Ga0247841_10007257_pt1 | contig 16552 bp, 14 predicted proteins | sample LaCruzMarch2015__2_FD_192410 | JGI IMG/M metagenome (GOLD analysis project Ga0247841, IMG submission 192410) | Freshwater microbial communities from meromictic Lake La Cruz, Castile-La Mancha, Spain - LaCruzMarch2015_18m | ecosystem: Environmental > Aquatic > Freshwater > Lake | place: Spain... | reverse complement strand
CGCCTTAAGCATAGAACTATGTTAAGCAGTTGATTGTATTTAAGGATATTGGCTTAACGGGGGGGGTACGATTCATCCCCGGCCTAAAGACCGGGGCGTTCTCTACCCCTACACCCCACGCCTGTAACGCCTCGGATAAGGCTGCCCTTGCGCATGCTGGCCATCACGTAGGCCACAGCGTCATCAATAATCTCTTTTATCGTGCCTTCGAACTTGCGGTTATCCAGGAAACGCTCTCCTGATGGGGCTTCCTCTGTCGTCGTGGTGCCATAAAATTGCAGATAAGCTATGAAGAGCTGCAGTTCAAAGATCTGAGGATAAACGCCGAACATCAGCAGCCCGGCAAGTGTGGGATGCAGGATGCCATCGACCTCAACGACGATCTGGAGTTGCTTCAAAATCTGCTCAAAGGGCAGATTCCAGTAAGGGGCATTGGGACGGGCTTCTTTTCTCCGCACCAGGTATTCCTCCAGCTTCGCTCTGTCCAGGTCCTGCAGCGTGGCTCTGAGGATCGGTTCTTCGTCGAACATCGACTGGGTGCGGGAGCTTATGAAGCTGAAAATCTCGTAGTCGCTCATCCGCCGGGTGGAGTTCCCCACGCAAATGAAGGACCCTTCCTGGAGGTGGTGCGGGCGGTGGTAGCAGGGCTTCTGGTCATAGGCGACCTCCGGGACTTCTACGGCTACAATAGTCCCTCCCTCGATCTCCTCCACAGAGAAGCTGGGACGAAGAGGCGGCTCCATCTGGGCTGCCAGGCCGCTCATGTCTTCCTGAAGCTTGCGGGGATTGCCCACGCCCACGACCTTGAAGCCGGCATCCTCGTCCAGGCCGAAGAGCAGTATGCCGCCTCCGGCGCGGTTGGCGAAGGCGGAAAGGGGCTTGAAGAGGTCGGCAGGGGTGCCTGTGTGGGCGGCCTTGGCTTCCACGCCCTCGAGCTCCCCGTGGCGGCGGCAGAGGTCGGCGATGAGGCGGAGGATTGATTCGCAGTCCATCTGATTGTCCTATGGATGTTGCTTCTTTATCTCGTTTTGGGAAAGGAGAACCGCTCTATCCCCAGCTCCACCACCCGCGCAGCCTGTCGCCGCTCCCGCAACCGGGCCCGGATGTTCGCCAGTTCCACTCCCCGCCAGCAGGCCTACAGCGCCCAGCTTCCTGCTCCCTTCCCAGGAGCTGCTTTAGAAAATAATCTCATGACTGAGCAAAATCGCAAGTACATAACGAAGGAGATCGGCAAGCTTCTATCCGAGACCCGATGGATCAAGGGGCTGGCAGAGCCTGGAGTACGGCCCGAAGCACACGATACGTATTCAACTAAGGTTTGGATCAGCTTAACCTGGGTCCACTTTTATGCGGCTGCGCCTTGGATGCCCCGCAGATTCCTTGCCGGATGCGCCGCCGCTTTTTGACTCCATTTCTCACTTTGATTGCAGCGATGAGACTAATAATCTATCGAGAGATATTAGCCACACGAGATGATGTAGCGCTGCCAAAGAACATGTCACAAATGGGAAAACAATATATACATCCTCGAATACATGCTTAAGTTAAAGTATTAGCTGAATGCTTCAGGGGTATCAAAGGGAGAAGATGGCTCAGCCGGGCGCCGGGCATAAAGATTAATGGAGCGAAACTTTCAACACCCTATCGCGAATAAAGTGATGCGAGCGGAGGTAACCTTTGTACATTAAAGAGGTCGAACTGAAGAATTTCAAGTCATTCGGCAAGAGCGTAAGGGTTCCTCTGAAGAACGATTTTGTGACCGTTACCGGGCCCAACGGCAGCGGCAAGTCCAATATCGTTGATGCTCTGCTCTTCGCCCTCTGCCTGTCCAGCTCGCGAGCCATGCGCGCCGAGAGGCTGCCCGACCTCATCTACCGGGGCGATAACGGCAAAAATCCGGACTATGCCCAGGTTACCGTCAAGCTGGACAATACCAGCCGCCTCTTTCCCCTCGATTTGGATATCATTGAAGTGTCCAGGAAGATAAAGGTCAATCGCGACAAATATGCTTCTTCTTATTATTTTAATGGAAAATCCTGCGGCCAGGCTGAACTGCTGGATTTGCTCTCCAAGGCAGGCATAACCCCGGAGAGCTACAACATCGTCATGCAGGGCGATGTTACCCGCATCATCGAGATGACTCCGGTAGAACGCAGAAAGATCATAGATGAGATTGCCGGCGTCGCCGAGTTTGATGAAAAGAAGAAGAAGGCCATGGAAGAGCTGGATGTGGTGCGAGAGCGCATCGGTCGCGTAGATGTGATTTTAGAGGAGGTTGCCTCCCAGCTCGCCCGGCTTAAGGCGGAGCGGGACCGGGCCCATTCCTACCAGGCGCACCGGGAGGAGCTTAAAAGGCAGGAGGCTTTTCTGCTCCTGGCCAGGCTCAAAGAAGCATCAATGGAGCTGGCCGGCCTGGATGAAGAGATCAATTCTCTTGATGTCAAGAATAAGACCCTCCTGGAAAAGTCGGAGAGCAAGAAAACCGAGCTTTCTGCACTGGATGAAAAGCTGCGATCCATTAGCACGGAGATCACCCACAAAGGAGAAGATGAGCAGATCTCTGTTAAGCGGAGAATCGAGGAGCTGAAAGGGGAGATTGCCCGCGAGGCGGCTCGCATCGAGATGACGGAAAAGGCCATCTCTGAGATGGATGGACAGCAGAAGACCTGCTTCATTCAGATGGGCAGCCTTTTTGCGGAAACGGAATCTCTAGCCGGAAAGATAAGGGACGCAAGTCTACGCGGCGCCAGCCTGCGCGGGGAACTGGATGATCAGATAGAGCTTCAGGCCGGGGCACAGTCCGGCCTGTCCCGGGCGGATGCCAAGTTCTCTCTGCTGCGCGATGATCTGGCTGCAGCCCGGCAGATTCGGGAGGAGTCCAAAACAAAGCTGGGCGACCTGGTACGGGATAGGGACCGGCTGCTGGATGCCACGAGGCGCGCCGGTCTGGAGAGAGAGGAGCTTTCCATCGGCATCAAAGAGGCGCTGGACACTCTGGCAGGTCTCGATCATGAGGCGGAGAAGCTGAAAGTGGAGCTGGCTGCCCTGAACAACCAGGCCATGGGCATGGAGCGGGACAGAGACGACCTGGAGAGCGGGCGGCTGCGACTGCGCCGGGAGATCTCTGAAGCGGAAAGAGAGATGCAAAGACTGCAGGGAGAGTTTGCCAAGAGCGACGGGCGCATGAGAGCTGCCGAGGACAAGGCCGGATACAGCCGGGCGGTGGAGGCGATTCGCTCGGCTATGAAGAGGCAGATGCTGCCGGGCCTTTACGGAACCATTGCCGAGCTTGGTAACGTAGCATCGAGCTACTCTTCGGCTCTGGAGGTGGCGGCGGGAGCGCGCCTGCAGAGCATTGTGGCCGACAATGATCTGGATGCCTCTGCTGCCATTGAGTATCTGAAGAGGTCGCAGATTGGGCGGGCCACCTTTTTGCCTTTGAACAAGCTGGACAAAGGCAGCCTCTCCACCCGGCCCAACCATGCGGGTGTGGTGGATTATGCTCTCAATCTGGTGGACTATGATCCCAAATTTTTAGCCGCTTTCTGGTATGTCTTCCGGGATACTCTGGTAGTAGAGAGCCTGGCTTTTGCCCGTCCTCTCATGGGCCGCTATCGCATGGTCACATTAGAAGGGGACCTGGTGGAGAAGTCGGGAGCCATGACCGGCGGCCACTATCGCTCTAAGATGAAGTTTGCGGCGGAAGAGAAGACGAAGCTTTTGGAGTTGTCCGAGAAGATCGCCAATGCCGAAAGCGAGCGCACGACAAGGCTAGATAAGCTGGATAGAATCGAGGAGCAGATCTCCCGCCTCTCCCGCGAGGTGGAGGAGCTAAACCGGGTCATATCCAAGAAGACCTTCCAGATAGACGAGATCGGTTCGTCAAGGCCGCGCCTGGAGAAGTCGATTTTAGAAAAGCGGGAGCGCCTGCTGGCCATGGAGGGCGAGTCTGTAAGCTTCAAGGAGCAGCTAGGCCTATTGGAAGACGAGATCAGTGTCTCGGAGGAGACCGTAGCTGATGTGCAGCAGAAGATCGACAAATTGGATGGTGAGCTGAAGGGCTCGGAGATTCCCGGGCTGAACAAAAAGGCAGATGCAGCCAGTTTGGAGATCAAGCGTCTGCAAGATAGGCTGAACGGCATCGATGCCGAGATTCTCAAGGACAGGATCAGAGAGGAAAGCGGCAGAGAGAAGCAGGCCGAGCTTGCGGCAAGAAGAGTGTCACTGGACGGCCAAAAAGCAGAGGCGTTGGCCAGAAAGGACGCGGCAGCCGCAGAGATCGTGGGCCTGAATGAGTTGCTCGCCCTCTCCCAGGCGCGTGAGGCGGAGATTGAGGGAGAGCTGCACGGCCTGAAGGGAGTGCGGGGAGAGCTCTTAGAAAAGACGCTGGCCCTGCAAAAGGAGATAGACCTGGTGGAAAGGGAGATGGACCGAATTGAGGCCCGCAAGAATGCCACAGCCTATGCCCGAGAATCCATCCAGTCGCGGGTAAACAGTCTGCGTTCGCAAATTGAGGGCTCTGGCGTTGATTCCACTCAGGAGCCGCCCAACAGCGAGACCGTAGCCGAGAAGATCAAAGCTCTGGAGCAGGCCATGCGGGATCTGGAGCCGGTGAACATGCTGGCCATCCAGGAGTATGATCATGTCAAGACTCGCTACGACTTCCTGGCAGAGAGGAGGAGCACTCTCTCCAGCGAGAGGGAAGCGATCATCGACAAGCTGGAAAAGTATGATCTGATGAAGAGGGAGGCCTTCCTGGCCAGCTTCACTGAGATCAACAAAAACTTCAAGCAGATCTTCCAGGAGCTTTCCAGGGGCGAGGGCGATCTGGTCCTGGAAAACCCGGAAGATCCCCTGGCAGCAGGCATGACCATCAAGGCCCGCCCTGCCGGCAAGTCGTTGCACCGCCTGGAGGCCATGTCTGGCGGGGAGAAGAGCCTGACTGCCCTTTCCTTTATTTTCTCCATTCAGATGTACCGGCCTGCCCCCTTCTATGCCATGGATGAGATCGATATGTTCCTGGATGGGGCCAATGTGGAAAGAGTGGCCAGGCTGATCAAGAAGATCTCTTCCAAGGCCCAGTTCATAGTAGTATCCCTACGTAAACCCATGATACTGCAGTCCAAGTACACCCTGGGAGTGACCATGCAGGAGAACAACATCACCACTGTGACCGGCATCTGCACAAGCTGAGGCGAAAATGAGCGACGATCCATCTATCTCCAATCCAAGATCCGCAAATATCCCGACGGGGAAGGATGCGACTGATACAGTTGATGCGGCTGACGTGGGAAAAGGCCGGCAGGAGTTCGAGTTTGGAGAGCCGGCGGAGGTTTTGGTGGAGCTGGCCAAGAGAGGAGAGATCGACCCCTGGGATATCGACATCGCCAAGGCCACGGAGAAGTTCTTGCAGTACATCGACTCCCTGGAGAAGAGGGACCTGCGCATTCCCGCCCGAACTCTGCTTTACGCCAGCATCCTCCTGCGCATGAAGTCCGACTCCATGGAAGGGCAAAAGGAGGAGGAGCCCGAGCCGGAGATGGAGGAGATCCAGGATGAGCAGGAAGAAGAGATAGAAGAGCAGTTGCCCCGCCCTCCCGTAAGAAGGCTCACCAAGCGGCCTGTAACTTTGGACGAGCTGATCTCGGAGCTGAAGAAAGCGGAGATGGTGGGCAGAAGGAAGGCCATGCGAGAGAGGTGGCCAAGCACTGAGGAAGTAGCTCTGGATGTGTCCCACGACGAGGGAATCGAGGACCGAATCAAGGCGCTGGGGCCTATTTTGGACGACATGTTCATGGAGACGAAGAGCGTCACCTTCCAGGATATAAACAGCAAAAACAGCAAGATTGAGGATGGTGTCACCAATTACGTCTCACTGCTCTTCATGGCCCAGAGAAGGCAGGTCTGGCTGGAGCAGGAGGAGATCTTCGGGGACCTGTTTGTGAGAAGGCATGCGTAGAGGGGTGGTCTCAAGGGCAGGAGCCCATGAAGATAAATTAAGGTCAATTTTTTCACTTTGTTTGATTATTATGAAATCATTTTCGTACGCTTTTAAGGGATAACTCGAAGAACTCAGCAAATATGTCATATTAGTATTTTGCTTCAGAGCTTCTTGCATGGTATATGGACCCCTAATAGTATATACCTGTACACCCAATTTGTCTATAGAAGAATCATTTATAAAGGGACTTGATTCAAGATAACATTGCATAAATAATGCAAATATTATTATCAATAAAATGATGGAAATAGATAGAAGCACGACGGATATGCGAGCCCAGTCAGATTCCATTGAGCAATTCTTGCCCATATTGTTTAATAATTCTTTTTTTTCAATATTATCATGAAATGGTTTTACATGAATAGCTATGATCTCGAAAATAACAGATGAAGCAAGTATTCCGCAAACAAAAAACAGGGATGGAACAATAATCCAATAAATATGAAAATGCATGTCGCCTTTAATAATAAAAAAAAGAGCACCCAGAGAAAGCGTAAGTAGCAGTCCGCATATATTAAGCTGTGCTGTGCCAGCAGCCCTTATATTAGCAGAATTGTTATTATATATAGTAATAATATCCTTGTCGTCAAAATTCTTTTCTATTGATCTGTTTTCGATTTGAAGGATATCTACCTGTTGGATAGGGATGCTCGATTTCGAACTGTTTCCCAAGACATCCTTTATAAAGTCAAAAATCATAAATGCGCCTAAAAAGGAAAATTTACATCCTCATCTTAGGATAAAAATACAATGAAGCATTAGGGCTTATATCCCGACCATATACATTCATTTGAGCATTTTTGTCCAGGACATGAGCAGAGTATTTTTTTTCATTGACACTGCCGTGCAGCCGCCAAAGACCCCTTGTTACACGAAATTGGTCGGCAAGAGAGTTTGCAAGTGCCCCAGCAGTTGCATCGGATGGAATTCGGAATACTCTCCTAGGATTATCAATTGATCCATGTGGCAGCTCTATTACTACTTCTATGAAATTCGATGATTCTGCCATCACTTCTTTTCCTGCAGAAACTAAATCCCTATTTGAAAGCCCATCTTTAAGTGTTCGTCCGCCTTGGACTCTTTGTGGATTCATTCTGCATTCCAAGGTTCCGGGATCTTTGTACTTTGCCTTTTTCTCTTGAGTAGCCGTGCAACGAGTTGTGCTAGATAACATGGCCCCAAGCGCTCTAATGCAATTTCGAAACAAAGGCATAGCCTCCAAATCCTTTTGGTAAATATTAACCTTCTCGTTAATAAAATTTGGCTTTCAAGGAAGATTCCCAATCTCGCGCCACCAGATTCATAGCAGATATCTTCATGAGATAGCATCCCTGGCATAACCTTAAACCCTTTTGATGAGCATCGCTCCCAGGATTATCTTGACCGCAGATTCCTATGCCAAGGCCGCCCTCTTCGCCTCGGGCAGAACCCTCACTCCACGGGAGCTGGCCGATCTTTCCGCCCTCTCCCAGGAGCGGGCGCGGGCCCTGGCGTACGACCTGGCAGCGGAGTAGGCCGCCCGCGGCTCAGGCATCGAGAATGGCCCAGTGAAAGCAGGTAGGGCGGGAGCAGGAGGAGATCTTCGGGGACCTGTTTGTGAGAAGGCATGCGTAGAAGGGTGGCGGGCAATCAACTGGCATTTGGCAGATACTATTATTTGTAAAATTTTCTGATGACAAATGAGGCAATTTAAATGGCTATTCCTGATTTCCAGACCTTGATGCTGCCGTTGCTTCTGATTACAGGAGACGGAGAAAAGCATAGACACGGTGATGTCTCCGCTGCTCTGGCCGCTCAATTTAACCTTTCTGAGGCAGAAATAAATGAACTGCTCCCCAGCGGAAGACAGGCCAGGTTCGGTAACCGCGTGGCATGGACCAGAGCTTACCTCAAGAAAGCTGGTCTTATTGAGAATACCAGCCGGGGGATTTTTCATATTACTGAACAGGGTCTGGCTCTTCTGAAGAGCAGTCCATCGAGGATCGACATCAAGTTTTTAATGAAATACCCCGGAATCCAAGAGTGGCACAACAAGTCCCCTCGCATAACAGGTGAAGAGAGCAAAAATCCTGAAGACGTTAACGATGGGGATACTGAATCTCAGACACCATTGGAGGCATTAGTTGCCAGCTACCAGGAACTTGGCGCAAAATTATCTGATGATCTCATTGAACAGATCATGAAATGCTCACCGAAGTTTTTTGAAGAATTGGTTATCGATTTGCCCCAGAAAATGGGATATGGTGGCTCAAGAATCGATGCCGTCCAGGTCACAGGTCGAAGCGGAGATGAGGGAATCGACGGAGTAATCAAGCAAGATAAGCTTGGACTCGATATAGTCTATGAAGCTTGGGCGGTCAAAAAGCCCAAAAGGGCATTATGATTACAACCTCTCAATTCACACCTGCAGCCAGGGAGTTTGTAGAAAAATCCGATAGGAAGATCGTTCTCATAGATGGGGAACGTCTTGCTCAGTTGATGATCGAGCACAACATAGGTGTTACGAAAGTCCAGGATTATACCGTAAAAAGAGTGGACGTAGATTACTTCGACTACGAGCAGTAGGCTGAAGAGTGCGAAGCGCAAGACCACAGCCCACAATCCGCCTTACGATCTGCAAGAACTCGAGGATGAGCGCGATATCACCCGTGGGCTCATGAGCCTGACATTTATTAATCCGCGCCCATTTTCCTCGAAGCCAGCAAGCCCCTTCAACCGCTCCCACCACCTATTTTCCAAGCCTGCCCGGCGTTGAGGGCGCCCGGGCTCCTCCCGCGCGTTTCACCGCGCGCGGCATCCCGTTAGAAGAGGCAGCAAGAGCAAATGCAAACGGCCCCAAAGCACAAACCCCAGAAAATCAAATCATAATGCCCGCCCGGCGAAGTGCACATCCATGATTTTTACTTTGGCGACAGTCCCACGCGCGGGCGCACGGGCGGGGCAGGCCCGTCAGCCGGCATAGCGGCCCACACCTGTGGTTTTCAGCCCTGCAATCCATTTAGGAGAGTACTGCCAAATCCCTGCAATGCTCGAGCTTTAGAAAAGTTCATCTAAAGCGCAGCACGCATCTTCCCTCTCCCCGGCAGATCCTTTCCTCTCGCCCGAATCCGATCTCCCGGCCCTCGCCCACACCTGCTTCGCCCTTTCCTCCCGAAAACTCGCTCGCCCACACCGAGTTTTCCACCCTGCAGATCAGATCGCTCACCTGTTCCGACAATTTCCCGCGCCCCGACTTTATCATCAGATCATGCCAGGGACACCTTTTCACAATCACGGCAAAGCCTTCCTCTTCCTCTCGCCTTTCCATCTCATATTCAAAGCCCTCCATGGCCAGGCGGGCGGACAGCGCCTGCTGCAGCCCCGGCAGGCCGCATTCCAAATGCATCATGCTCTTCATGGTGCGGGCCTGAATCTTTGGCAGAACCTTCCAGACGGCCTCGTCCAGCCGCAGGGCCTCAGCAAAGCCCAGCTTCTCCTCGACCTTCATGAACCACAGTCCATCCACAGCCGTGTAGGATCGCCGGAAGTACTCCGCCTTCTGCCCATCCGTCAAATCGGTCATGCTCGCGGCCTCTTCTGAGGAGAAGTGGCCGCTTCAGTCTTTCGCCTCGCCTTGAAAATAGCCTTGCATGAATGCATGGAGCGGTGGCATTTTTCCGCCTGCTCTCGCATATCATGGGCGCCTGGATCGCCTTGCCTCTCCAGCTCCCCCGATCTGGTCTGGTAGATCTTAAAGGCCTTCTTGTAGAGCTTGAGCGCCTTTTTGCAGCACTCCTCTTTATCTTCCACCGCCGATAAAGTGACATGGGCAAAGGCCAGATCCATGAGAATATCGGCATACTCCAAAGGAGCCGTCTCCAACGTGTAATACTGCAGGGCACCCTCGCAGGCATCGATGGCTTTTTTGCAGTTTTTCGCCTTGTCCTCCATCTCAGCTATTGTGATGAAGCTATAGCCCAGGTTCTTGAGAGCATCGGCGTGCTCCTCCGGGCTTATCGGCTCATAGATTCTAATAGCGGCCTGGCATGTCTCGATAGCCTTTTTACAGTTCTCCTGCTTATCTTCAACCTCAGCCAGAGCCGAATAAGCCGCCCAGAGCAAAATCTGCGCCTCAGCACACTCCTCGGGGTGACTGGGCACGTTATAGATCTGCAAAGACTCGAGAGCGGCAGAGATGGCCTTCTTGCAGTCCTCGGCTTTTGCTTCCGCCGATATTTCCATATCCGCCAGCATTGTGGCTGTGATGGCCAAATCCTTGCAGCAGGAAGCAAACGGCAGCGACTGGGCGGCCCAGGCCCTGTAAGAACGCAGCCGATCCTCACAGGCCTCCAGAGCAAGAGCGCAGTTCTCGGCCCGAAACTCGATATCGGCTAAGGTAAGATAGGCCAGCCAGAGGCTTCCTTTGGCTTCGGCATAATCCTCGGGGCAGTCTTCCAGGGAAAAGACGCTAAGCGCCTCCTCCGCTGCCCGGATGGCTTTCATGCAGTTGCTGGCTTTATCCTCACTCTGCCCCAAGGTCAGATAGACATTGGCCAGATTATTTTGAGCCGTTGCATAAAGGCGGGGGAATTCTTCTCGAGAATAGATCTGCAACGCATTGTTGTAAGCTTCCTGAGCTTGCCGGCAGTTTTCCAGGCGCTCTTGCCCACATCCTTCCCTATCATCTACCACTACCTCATCCTTTTCCTCATCCACTTCAGCTAAGGCAAGGTAAGCATTACCCAGATTGTTCTGCGAGGCGGCGTAGGCCTGCGGCAGCTCTCCGGCCGTTCTATAGAGCAGTGCCTCTCTGCAAGCCGCAAGAGCCAGCCGGCAATTTTCTGCCTTATCCTCAACCTCGGAAAGAGAGAGATAGGCTACGGCCAGAAGGTTTTTCATAGCTGCATATTGATGCGGATAGCGGGCCGGAGAATAAACCTGGATAGCTTCCTCATAAGCAAGAATGGCTTTCTTGCAGCTTTCCGCCTGATCGGCAGAATTTGCAGCCTGGGCCAGCGTTAAATGGGCGCTGCCCAGGTTGGCCTTGGCTGCTGCAAATTGCAGGGGGCTGTCTTTTAGGTTATAAACTCGAAGAGCCGCTTTGCAGGCCTCAACTGCCTTTTTGCCGTTTTCCAGTCGTGTCTCCAGCTCCGCCAATTTCCGGTAGGATTGGCCCAGCTCATTTTGAATGCAAGCATGCTCTTTTGCAGCGGCGGTCAAAGAAAAGAAGGGCAGGGATTCTTCCCAGCAAAGGGTAGCATGCTTGAGGTTTTTGGCTCGATTTGCGATGTCTGCTAAAGCGACATAGGCGAAGCCCAGGCCCTTCATGACTTTGGCGCGAGGAATTGGATGGCGCTCCAGAGTATAAACGAGCAGAGCTTTTTCATAGGCGACAATGGCGCGTTCGCAGCTCTTCAAATCATTTTTTTGCTTAATGATTTCAAGGCAATTATCGCCTATCTTTCTTAGTATATTGCTGCGCTGCACTTGGTCCATCTCGAAGGCCAGCATCTTCTCGTATACGATCAGGGCCTTTTCAGATTCAGAATTGAGATGAGATTTTATGCTCTGCAATGGCTGCTTCGCCTCCATTTGTTTTTCCAGCCGGATACATACAGAGGGATTATTCTAATCGCAGCTACTTCTAATCTTCGCCCATCCCATCACATTCTTGAATATTAAAAATTTTAGATATTTAGCTATGAACTTATTTAATATACCGAAAGTGTTAAATCTCATGGAACTAGATAATACCATCTACAATCAAATTGATAGGAATCCTGGCAAGAGGTGGAGAGCTCAGGTCCTAAACCTCCTTCCTGAACCTCTCTCACCTCATTATTCTTCTCAAATCATCTAATTACCACTACATCCAGGAGGAGCAAGATTGCTCCCAAAAAACCTGCTATGGTGATTATCGTCTCCGTATTTATCTCTAGATTATGCACGGGCCATGCGCTAAGCAGATCTAGAATATATATGTTTCGGGACTCTACATATCACTTTTGGCGGCCCGTGCCGCAAGCCTCCAGAGCGGCCCTCAGCATCTCTATCTTGACCGGCTTGCTTACGTAGTCATCTATGCTCTTCAGAAAGCCATTATTCCTTAAAAATCCTTAAATAGTAATAACGTCAGAATTAATGGAAATTATATTCGGTGGTTATAGACATGAAAATAGTCTTGGTATGCATTCCTTTACTACTACTATGTTTAAGTGTGGATACTGTAAGCGCAGACACAATCTCCGCCCAGATAGACTCGTTCAATTTTCCATCTGGAGACTGGTACCGGGGGTCCAATCAGGGGGGAGCCAATGTCTGGATAATAAATACAGGTGATGTAGGCCATCTATTTTGGGTCTCCTACGAAGTGATGGATAGAAAAGGCCAGTGGTACCGTGCGCCTCCACAGCCGGTTTATGCGGAACCGGGCAGCGATACATATTTTGTTGACCCTGTTTGGCATATTCCGGATGATGCGGAGCTGGGCAGCTACCAGGCTGATTTATATTTATATAGCTATTATGATAGCCGCACCGGGGAGCTGTCCGAACAACTGGATCAGGTTGATCAGGTGAGTGCATTTAGTGTTGTAGGATGATGCATATTTGAAACGGTACAAGACCTGGTTTCGCTACAACAACAAGAACTCCTACAGCATTGCCGCCCTGATGCCGCTGGTAGAGGCAGGCATAGCCCGGGAGCCGAAGGAGGGCATCATGCTCTACAGCTTTGCCACTGCCCAGGCGGCGGAGATCTACCGCGAGGTTTCGCAAGCCAGGGTGACGAAGATAGAAGCGATCTTTATCGCCGGCGGCCCTCATCCTTCTGCCCTGCCTGAAGAGGGCCTGGAGCACTTCGACTTCGTGGTGATAGGTGAGGGAGAAGAGACGCTGCCGGAATTGCTGCAGGCAATTAAAGAGGGCCAAGATCCGGCCGGCATTAAGGGCATCGCCTTCAAATGCCAGGGGCAGGTCAAATTTACGGAAAAGAGGGCTAATGTGGATTTGGACCGCTATCCACCTTTTGGAAAGATCCTGGCTCCAATCGAGATCTCTCGCGGCTGCCCCTGGGGCTGCACTTACTGCCAGACGTCGCGCCTCTTTGGCCCCTGCATGCGCCATAGATCGATTCCGATCATAGCCAAGTACGCCCGCCGCCACAAGGATATCCGCTTCACCTCTCCCAACTCGCTGGCCTACGGCTCCGATGGGCGCAGGCCAAGGCTGGAGAAGGTCGAGGCACTGCTCAAGGCTCTGGCCGAGCAAAAAAAGCCCATCTACTTCGGCACATTTCCTTCCGAGGTCCGGCCGGAGTTTGTCTCAAATGCAGCCCTGGAGCTTATCGTCAAATACTGCGCCAATAAGAGCCTGAGCCTGGGCGGTCAGTCCGGCAGCCCGGCCGTTTTACGTAGCATTGGCCGGGGCCACGGGCGCGCTGAGATCATAGCGGCCTGTGAACTGGTCCTGGATTATGGACTTATGCCGCAGGTGGATCTGATCTTCGGTTTGCCAACGGAGTCTGAAGGGGATCAGCGCCTGACCCTCGACCTGGTTAGATGGATCGCGGCCAAGGGCGGCAAAGTGCGGGCGCACCGCTTCACGCCCCTGCCGGGAACGCCACTGGCAGGAACGCGGCCCGCGCCTCTGGCGAAAGATGTGGAGGTGTGCCTGGGCAAGATGGCACGGGAGGGACGCCTGACCGGCAGCTGGTCGGATGGGAGCAAGACCGATTGAAGGGGAAAGGGGTTCTTCGCCATTTACAATTCCGGCCCGGCCATGGGATGCTGATCCACTCCCGACCCGCCCGGCACATAGAAGACCCGTCCTTAAATAGCTATTGTTAGGCAGAAACAGGGGCAAAGGACTCCGCTTTCATCCTGTGGCTGACGTTGTCAGCCACCCCCCGGACTTGCAGTCCGGGAGACCCCCCAGAAGGATGAGGACTTACCGATGTTTCGACTTCTCGTCGAAACTCTCGCTGACCCGCGGTCAGCGATATTCGTCCTTCGCAATCCTACAAGTTAAAAGCTAATATTTATATAGTTGTGTTTCATTTTTTACAGACTAAATCTGCCAGGGATAAAGGTTAGCCGTGTACTTGCCTAAAATTTATAAAAATAACAGCTGCATAGATGGAGAGGGCATATTTGCCGGAGAATTAATATCAAAAGGAACTATAGTATTTTATTACAGCATTAATGATGTTTATGTCTCCAAAAAAGAATTTCAATGTTCATCCAATTTTGAAAAGCAACAAATATACAAATTTGGCGTGGAAGACGAATACGGAAATTGGATTGTCACCGAGGGGGATGCTAACCACAGTTGTGATGCCAATATTCTTTCTCTGTTCGTTGATGGTCTCTATTGCGACATCGCAGTAAAAGACATCCATATCGGAGAAGAGATCACCATTGATTACGGCCTGTTCTACAGTTCATTTCCATGGAAGATGACATGCAGATGCCATTCACGTAACTGCCGTGGAATTGTCGGATCGGGCATTGCAATCGATTCCCAAACGCAGGAGCTATGGCATTCAAGAATCTCCGAGGCAGCAGGTCAGATCCTCCATGTAAGGCAAGCCCTTTTCACCAGAGAAGATGAGTCTGCGAGAGCACTTGCCTTTGCGTTAAGATCAAGACATTGTCCCATGATATTTCCTTATATCAAATTCTCTTTGATAGGCACCTATCCTGAAAATGGGCATGCAATCCCTTCAGGACATGAGCGGTTATAGCCACGATTTGAATATTCATTCCATTGACGGCAACATCATCCCTGTATGCAATGCAAAGACTTAATTGCGAATGAATTTCTAAGTCACCCACGGGGACAAGAGTATGAAGGAAGAATTCGAAAGGATGCCCTTCGATGAAAAGGTATCTTATCTTGTAGAAAATCTGCGGGAATTGCCGGACGATCTGGCGGAAGAGGGAGTAGAGGTACTGGTGAAGGCAGGTGAGACGGAGTATGCCGCTGTTTTAGCCAGAGACAAAGGAATGATCGATAAGGCCATCGCCATTCTGGTAGATGCGGGAGATTTTCTCTGGGCTGCATTAATTGCCAAGAACGCGGGGCAGGATGCTCTTTCTGAGAAGCTCTACCGGGACGGCCTGCAGTATTACATCGAGATGGAGATGTTTGGAAGAGCCATTTCTGCGGCAACTGCTCTCGGCCGGTCTCCTGATGAGATCGATGATCTCTATCGGAGGGGCGTTGCCAGAGAGAGCCGAGGTATCGATCTCGCCCACAGCAGAGATATGATCGATTGCGTTATGCAATCCCTGGACCTCTCCCTCATCGACAGGGATGATGAGTTATCCCGACAGGTTATGAAGGCCTTGCATGAGGGGCGAGAAGAAAGGGCAAAAGAGGATCAAGACGGATAGTCAATTGCCTTGATCTAGCATCCACTACAAATTTTTTACTCATCTTTGAGACTGATTTCCAGAGACATTAGATCCTCTGCCACAATAGTCCTCTCGAAGATAAATTTTGCCTCTTTCAAAAGCTGGGAGGTATCCTCTGAGTACCGGGAGCTTATATGCGTTAAGACGAGCTGTCCCACATCGGCGTTTTTGGCAACTTCAGCCGCCTCTGCCGCTGTGCTGTGCTTCGTCTCTTTGGCCCACTCTGCCATATCATTAGCTAAAGCGCAGTCGTGGATGAGCAGATCCGCTCCCATGCTGGCCAGTTGCACTGATTTGCAGGGCCTTGTGTCTCCCGTGTAGACAACCTTTCGGCCCGGTCGGACGGGGCCCATAACCTGGTGGGGCTCTATCTTTTTATCGTCTATCTCAATTACCTGGCCATGTTGCAGCTTTCCGAAGAGCGGTCCGGGCGGTATGCCGAGGGAAAGAGCCGCATCACGGTTGAATCGACCCAGGCGCATGTCCTCCTCTAACGAGTAGCCGAGGCTGGGAACGCTGTGTTGGGTTGAGATGGCCCTTACCTGGCAGCCTTTCATCTTCAGCACGTCTCCAGGTTCAAGTTCTATCGCCTGGACATCGAATTTGCGGGAAAAGTAGCAGACTGACTTGAAGCACTCCACCAGACGCACAGTATGAATGGGGCCGATGACTGTAATTGGATTATCTCTTCCCTGGAAGGCCAGAGTCTCCAGGAGACCGGGAATTCCTAAGATGTGGTCGGCGTGCAGATGAGTTAAAAAAATGTAGTTTAAGCGCATCATGCCCGTTCTCGCCCGCATCATCTGCCTTTGCGTGCCCTCTCCGCAGTCGAAGAGCATCAGCTCCCCCTCGTGATTGATCAGGACGGCGGAAGGATTTCTCTCCGGCGTAGGGAGCGATCCGGCAGTTCCCAGGAAGGTCACATTTAGCATCTTTCGGCCTCGTTAAAGTTCTCGGAGCAGAGACAATTGTTCACCCATATCATCTTTTGCATCTATTGTTCCATTGTTCGGCTGATGACATCGATCTGGAGGCACTTTCTAGAAATCAAGTGATTTTCAACTTTTCTAACGACCATGATTGCACACATCTTCCTATTGCCGCCAATGTTAGGTGCAATTTTGTATCACATACTAAAATTGATGTGTTTGCATCAT
>Ga0247841_10007252_pt1 | contig 16558 bp, 17 predicted proteins | sample LaCruzMarch2015__2_FD_192410 | JGI IMG/M metagenome (GOLD analysis project Ga0247841, IMG submission 192410) | Freshwater microbial communities from meromictic Lake La Cruz, Castile-La Mancha, Spain - LaCruzMarch2015_18m | ecosystem: Environmental > Aquatic > Freshwater > Lake | place: Spain... | reverse complement strand
CGAAAGGCCCGCTGAGCATTTTTCAAAAAGAACACCTCGCCATGCTTGTTTTCCACGGCGAACGGGGCTTCGTTCCTGGAGTGCGCGAAAAAATGACGGCTGCCCTCGCAGAGCTCACCCAAACCCCACTGACTCTCCCTGCTCCGCGAGCGGAAGGCTGAATGCCATTGCCGCCGGGCGGCTCATGATTTAAGAACCAAATTAACTATGATGGAACTCGTGCAAAAAGGCGGTCCGCTCATGTGGCTCATCCTCGCCTGTAGCGTCACCGCACTCGGAATCTTTCTTGAACGCGTTATTTATTTTCATCGTGCTTCGATCCAGACAGGTGATTTTCTGCGCGGCCTTGCAAACCTGATCAAGAGGAAAAACTACGCCGAGGCGACCCAAGAGTGTGCGGCAACCTCCGGCCCGGTCCCACGCGTGCTTCATGCCATGCTTTTGCGACATGACGCGCCGAGAGTGGAGCTCCGTGACATCGCGCAAGAAGCCGGCCAGCTTGAGGTTCCCCGTTTGGAGCGCAATTTGGCGCTCCTCGCCACCATCGCCTATGCGACTCCACTCCTCGGCCTGCTTGGGACCATCCTCGGGCTGCTCACAGCGTTTCAACAAATCACGATTCATGGTGGTTATGCCACGGCGGCCGAGATAGCGGGCGGCGTCTACCAGAGCCTGTTGACCTCCGCAGCGGCCCTCACAGTGGCACTCCCAGCTTTTGTAGCCCACAGCTACCTCTCCGCGAGGGTGAACAACGCCGTCCACGACATCGAACGCGCAGGCATCGAAATGCTCGAAATCCTCCGCTCCAAAACCTCATCCGAAGGCCAGGTTTGAAACTCCAGCGCTCGCCAGCCCTGCATCCCGCTCTGATGTTTATCGCGCCATCGCTGGATGTCGTGCTGGTGTTGATTTTTTACATCATATTGAGCACCTCCTTCCTTCTGCAGCCGGGCGTTGGAGTCTCCGTGCCAGACTCCCCCTTCCTGCTCGCCCCTCAGCGGGATCCACTCATCATCAGCATCGTAGCCGCGCCGCTCTCAGCTGTTTATTTTGAAAACGAGGAGGCCACCCTCGAAGAGCTTCGCGACAAGCTCCGCGCACGCACCGCCCGCAACCACACCCTTATCATCAAGACCGACCGCCACGCGCCATTTGAAAAACTCGCCGCCGTCATGAATATCTCGCTCGGGCTCGGCTACCCCACCGTCATTGCCACCTCAGAGGAAAAGTGAAATCCGCAGAGCTGCTTTTCAAGTGGCCCCACCGCCACCGCATCCACCTCCTTCTCCCAGCCATGCTCATCCTGGCGGCACTTGCGCATGGCGGAATTTTTTTTCTCTTCTCGGTGGCGAATCCTCCCGTGAAAGCTGATGGAATCAACCCCGCACGCGTTTATTTCCTCGACGAAGGCAGCCCCGAATTCGCGCAACTCGAAAGCACTCTCGCATCGAACGACCCCGCCCTCTTCGCTCCCCGCCATGGCTCGTCGACCTACCGCGAATCCGTCGCCACATATGTTCCCCAATACGCCTCGGCCAAAAACGCTCTTCTCAACATGCCGCCGCGCGTAAAAACAGTCGAAGTCTCAACGCCCATTTCACCGCCCATTACAGCTCCCGTCCCCATTCCAAGGCCCCAGAGACACCACGCATTTGCAGCAACACGCACCAACGCAACGCTTCTTTCCACCTCACCAGGACTTACCCGCAGGCTGCCACAAGCCCCAGAAGGAATCCTGCTTACCAGAAGCCCTGCTCACGACTCCATTGAAACAGCCTCGTTTTTTGTGGGTGTCCAGTCCGATGGGACTGTCGCACACATTCTTCCCAACCGATCCTCAGGCGATGCGCGTTTGGATGCCCAAGCCCTGCAAACTCTCAAATCCCTCCGCTTCGCTCCTGCGGATAACACTCCTCTCGCATGGGGGCTTGTGGACTTCCAACTCGGCTCCAGCGCTCCCCCATCCCCTGTGCCATGATTCGTATGCCCTTGCCATGGCTGGTTTTCACAGCCCTCTTCATCTTCCTGGCAGGCATCCTCTTCACTTGGATTTGCTACGAGATCGCACGCCGCCGTAGCGAAGCCGGCAAGCTCCGCACATGGACCCGATGCCCAGTCTGTGCCTTCCAATACAAAGTCAACCCCTCTCTACGCGTGCTCCGCTGCCCTCAATGCGGCGGACTCAACGAACACCGCCGCATCAAAACACTCTGACCAACTGCAGGAATTTCACAGTTCCACTTCGCCCAGTGACGGAAAGTCCTCGGCCCTCGTCAAAGCGCTGTTCACTTTGAAGAACCTCGTTTTTCTGCAGCTTATGGGTGGGTGCCCCCTTCGTTCCAAATGGAGGGACGACCTCCGTGTTGTCTCAAGCCTCAGGCGCGAAGCGCCATCTCCAAGGTATTTTGTTTCAAAACAACGGCAACTCCGCCGCAAAAGTGGGCGCCGACGGAGCATCGCCCTCCAGAAGATCGAAAGGCGCTGCCGCGCCGCGGCATAAAAACTTTTCTTTCCACATTTCCCTTTCCGCTTTTTGATTTGCTTCCATGCCCGAGAGTCCTCTTCACCAACCCCACGACAAGCTGGTCAAGTCGACTTTTTCGGACCCCGACAACGCCCGCGCCTTTTTGCAAGCTCACCTCCCGCTCCAACTCACCAACTGCATCGATTGGACTACGCTGAACTTGGTCAGCGGCAGTTTTATCGACCCCGAATTCGCTGCCAGCTCAAGCGATCTTCTTTTTACAGCGCAAATCAACGGCCAAACGGCCTTCCTTTACATCCTCTTTGAGCATCAAAACGAAGAAGACCCCTTCATCGGATTGCGTCTGCTCACCTATATGGTTCGCATCTGGAATGACCACCTCCGCAACAATCCTGATACCGCGAAACTCCCGCCCATCCTCCCCCTCGTCCTCGCGCAGGACAACAAACCCTGGAAAAGTTCCACCCGCTTCGCCGACCTTATCTGCGTTCCCGAAGGCGCAGGAGAGGAAATGCAAAAGCACATTCCCAACTTCGAGTTCCAACTGCTGGAACTCTGCCGAATGCCGTTCGACAAAATCCTCGGCACGCCGATGGGAATTCTCACCCTGCGCGCCCTGAAAGCCGAAAAACTCGAAGCGCTTCTGGACGACCCAGTCTGGGATGAATCACTACTCATCCAGTTGTCATCCGTCTCTTTCGAGATGCTCATGCGCTACATTCTGGACCGAGACCTTGACAAGCCCGCCTTTCGCAGGAAACTAAAGACACTGACCAACACAAAACTCAGTAAAAACGCCATGTCACTCGCCGAACAATTCCGCCAAGAAGGCCGCCAAGAGGGTCGCCAAGAAGGTCGCCAAGAGGGTCGCCAAGAAGGCCTCATCGCCTCCAAGCAGCAGGACATCGTGGAAGCACTGGAGATTCGCTTCGTTTCAGTTCCTGAAGGTCTTCGCGAGGAGATTGAAAACATCAACGATCCAGCAAAACTCACGAAACTTCTGCGCGCTGCCATCCGCTGCGCGGATATCGAATCTTTCGCAAGCGAACTCTAATTTTCGAAAAGCAAAAAGGTGCGGCTCCGCCGCAAAAGTCGGCGCCGACAGAGCATCGCCTCCAGAAGATCGAAAGGCGCTGCAGCGCCGATTTCGCGTTCGGCGTCCCCCTTGGTTTCAAATGGAGGGATGGCCGCCGTGTCGTCCCAAGCCTCAGGCGCGAAGCGCCGTCTGCGATGAGCATGCGAATTCGAACGCGCTACCAAACAAGGGCGGCTCCAGCCTATGCGCTGCGCGTCTTCGTCTTGGCAAGCCGCCGCAGAAATGGGACCCCGACGGCGCGGCGTCCCTTCTTTTTTTTTACGAAAGGTGCTGCCGCACCAACCGCTCGGCAGGGCGCTCGTTCCTCCGGGAGGGATATCCTCCAGCATGTCCCATTTCTCTCGGTCGGCGAGGCAACAAAGAAAGGAGCACAGGCGGCTCACCTGTGAGAGACACTCGTGAGGCAAGCTCATCGATGACCAGCCACGGCCTGGGCCCCGGCGCTCATAGAGACGCTGCTACAGCAATCGCGCGGCAGCGCCCTCTTAAAACTTAAACTCCTTCCTCTCCCTTGGGAAAACCATGTGGAACTCTGCGCCGCCGAGCGGGGAGGGGCCGATTTCCAAGCGGCCGCCGTGGTTTTCCATGGTGGTGTGGACGAGGTAGAGTCCCATGCCGGAGCCTTCGGGCTTGGTGGACTTCAGGAGGAGTTCCTTGGCTTCGGTTTCGGCGAGGCCCGGGCCGCTGTCGGCGACGGCGATTTCGATGGCATCCGCTCTGTCACGGATTTCAACAAGGATGTCGCGCCGGGTGGATGTCGGGGATTGCGCGATCGCCTCGGCGGCGTTGCGGATCAGGTTGCCGAGGGCGATTTGGAGTTGTCCGGCATCTCCCGATATCTCGCAGGTTTTTGCGGAGGGTTGGAATACGATTTCGACGCGGTGTTCCTTGAGCAGCGGTTTGCAATAGAGCAGGGCGTCCTCCACCACATTCACCAGATCGACGGGATGGTGGATGCTCTCCACATTGCGCAGGAGCGATTTCATCTTGGCGATCGTCACCACCACGCGATTCGCCTCGGCTGCGAGTTCCTTGAAGAAGGGGAAAAGCTTGGGGTTGCCCGGCGCCTCGGCCTCCTGCAAGGCGAGTTGGGCCGTGAGGAGGATGCGGCTGAGGGGTTGGTTGATCTCGTGGGCCACAGCGGACGCGGCGAGGCTGGTCTGGAGTTTTTTCTCAATGATCTGGCGCTGAGCCTCCTCGCTTAGCCGCTCTTTCTCCCGTGCTTCGGCCAGGGCTTTCTCGGCTTCTTTTTGTGGCGTGATGTCGTAGTTCACTCCGATTTCCCGGATCAGTTTTCCCTCGATGTCACGCACACCGGTCGAGACGCCGCGCAGGAAATGAACCGAGCCATCGGGGTGGATGATCCGGTATTCGTATTGCCCGTGGTTTTCCGATTCGAGGGCTTGAAAGGTCTCCCTTTGCACCCGCTCCAGATCCTCGGGGTGTATGCAGGGCTCCCAGCGCCCATCGAAATCCTCGGCTCTCAATCCATAGATGCAAAGCATTTGCGCGTCCCATTCCTCCTTTTGGGACTCCAAATCGCGGATCCAGAAGCCGATACCGGCTGCCTCCGCAGCGAGTTGCATTCTTTGGGTGGCTTCGCGGAGGTTTTCCAGGCTCCGGGCGAGATGGTCCTCGGCGAGTTTGCGGTCGGTGATATCGACGAATCCGACCAACAGCAGGTCGTCGAGGATGGCGGCGCTGATGATGACATCGCGGCGGGTGCCGTCTTTCGCGCAGACGCGGAATTCCATGGCTCGCATGGGGTCGCCGCTACGCTGAGCCTCGGCCACGGCATCATCCCAAGCTTGGAAGGTCGCAGTGCGGTAAGCTTCGTCGGGATAAGCCAAGTGCGCCCAGACGCCGACATCGGGGAGGTCTTCTGGCGTGTATCCGAAGATTCGGGTGAACGAGTCGTTGATCAAGACAATACGGCCCCCCGCGACCGCTTCGGAGAACGAGATGGGTATGGGAACATTGTTCAGAATCTTGCGCAAACGCGCCTCGCTGGCCGCAAGTTCGGCTTCGGCGGTCTTGCGGCGGGTAATGTCGGAGAGCACGCCTTCCCACACGATGGAGCCGTCGGGAAGGGGGCGCGGGAGGGATTCGGCCCTGATCCAACGCGTGGTGCCATTGGCGACGACGCGGCATTCCTCGGAGAAGGGGATTTTTTTCTCAAAACACTCCGCATTTTTCCGCACCCACTCGTCGTAGTCCTCGGGGTGCACGCAGGCGAAGGCGTTGAGGGGATTTTCTTCGGCGGCCTTCCGCTCGAGTCCGCATAACTCAAGGAATCGGGTGCTCATGAAGGAAAACTTCGCCATCCCGCCATCGGGCGGCAGGACCATCGTGTAGGTGCCGGCGGGAATGTTCTCTGTGACTTCGTAGGCGGTGCGCTCGAGTTGTTCTTGCGCGGACCGCGCCTCCGCCTCTGCTTTGCGGCGGGCGGTGATGTCCACGAGGCTCACCAGCAGGCGATCCTCCAGCACGGTGGCGCTGATGAGCACGCCCTTTCGAGCCCCATCCTTGCAGACCACCTGGAATTCCATCGATTCCACGGCGCCACGCGTCTCCAAAGCTGTGGCCACGGCAGCATCCCAGATACGGAAGGTCTCCCGGCGATAGGCCTCGTCCGGATACGCCCGCGCCGCCCAATCCGCCACGCGCGGAATGTCCTCAAGCGTATAGCCGAAGAGGCGGGTGAAAGATTCGTTGATGAAAACAATGCGAGGATTCTCTTCGAGGGTTGCGTAGGCGACGGCCAACGGCAGTCCGTTTAGGATTTTTGCGAAATCCTGCCCACTTGGTTTGGGGAGGTCGGAAACCGTTTCGGCCATGGCGTTAGGGAAATCCTATTTGCCGTCCGAAGCCAGCTTGATCGAGCGGCTGTGGATTGCAGCGTGCCGCACGAGCTCCGCACCGCTCACCCCGAGCTTGGCGGCGATGTGCTTGCGGTGGGTGAGCACGGTTTGCACGGAGATGTAGGCCCTCGCCGCGATTTCCTTGTTTGTGAGGCCTTCGCCGATGAGTTCCAGAATCTCGATTTCCCTCGGGCTAAGCGCTTTTTTAGGCTTTTCGTGAGGGCGATTTTGTGCAGGCCCCAGGCTTTCGCGCAAGCCCTCGATCTCCCTCACCACCACAGCCAGCGCCCGCGTTTTATCCACCACGGAGTAAATGAATGGCCGCAGTTTCTTGGGACATTGAAAAGTATCCGCCTCTCCCGAGACGATGATCGTGCGCGCCTCGGGGCGGCATTTTGCCAAGGCCTCCGCCACTACAAGGCCGCTTTTGTCCGGCAGCGCCAAATCCAAAAGCAGGAGGTCCGGCAAGTGCGTCCGGCACGCGGCGATGCCTTCCTTGGCGGTGTGCGCCACCGCCACCACATCCACGCCTCCCACGGACTCGAGTGTGAGTCGGAACAACTGCTCGAACATCACTTGGTCCTCCACGATGACGCAACGAAGCAGCGCCTTGGCGGTCGGCTTGTTTGGAAGAAGCGATGGCATGTGCGGTGGTTTTCCGAAAACACAATTATCATGTCGAAGCCTCCCCCGGTGCAAATACCCACTTTTGGGTATGCCGGAAAAGCTGGGCGATTCGGGACAAAGGCGGCTGTGCTGCGAAAGTGGGACGGCTCGGCGAGGCATCCCTACCATCTCTTTTCGATGGGCGCTGCCGCGCCGAGTGGGCCTTAGACGCCACCTTCGTTCCAAAATGGTAGGGTCGGCTCGCCGTAGCGGACCCAAACTTCAGGCGCGTAGTGCCGTCTCTGGGATGGGGGACGGCTTCGCCGCAGAAATGGGCCCCCTGCGGCGCGGCGTCCCTTGTTTTTTCGATGGGCGCGGAAGCGCCAGTTACCCGCTCGATCTCTTGTTTTGACAAACGCGACCATGCGTGTATTCGTTTTTGTATGACTAAAATTTTAACGGTCCGCCTACCTGCGGGATTGCATGACAAGGCGGAGGCTCGCGCCATGCGGTTGGGGCTGGATCGTGCCAAATATGTCCGTTCCCTCATCGAAGACGATCTTTCCGGGGCCCGTGGTAAAAACCCCCGCGTTTTCGCGTCCGAGGACCTCGTCGGCCTTTACCAAGGCGACACCGGGCCAGCCACAAACGCCTCCGCTCGCGAGCGCCTGCGAGCCCGGGCCGTCACAAGCCGGTGAAGGAAATCGCCGATACCGGACTGATTGTAGCCTTTTTCCATCGCAACGATCCTTTTCACTCCTGGGCGGTCGCGGCCTTTCGCGCGCAGGCACCGTTTTTCACCTGCGACGCGGTTCTCGCCGAGGCGGGCAGTTTTTTTCCTGAACCCACAGGCCTCCTGCGCTTGGTTGCGCGGGGGGATTTGGTGCTCGATCCCGGTTTTGTTCTGGAAAAAGAGTTGCCCGCCATTCTGGCACTCGCCACGAAATATGCCGACCGGCCGATGGACCTTGCAGATGCCTGCCTCGTGCGGATGGCGGAACTCTTTCCCAAGTCCCGCATTTGGACGATCGATCGGAGCGACTTCTCCACCTATCGCCGCAACGGACGCCACATGATCCCCTGCGAATTTCCCGATTCCATAGGACAACGGCAGGAAAAAAATAAGTCCGGTTGAGCAGGCCCCCTGTCGGTTACATGTCATCGGCCATCTCTTTTCAAGGGGCGCAGCGGTGCCATGCGCGAGAAGAGGGGGGAACGGCCGTCCCGGCCGTTTATGGCGATGGCGTGGAAACCTCATCGATGTCGATCCACAAGTTCCCTGGGAGCGCCTCGCGCCCGACTTGTCGGAAATTCCACCGGCCTTCGGCCGCATTTTTTCCGGCACAGCCCCCCGCACTCAATGGCAGGTCATCAACCCCAATTTCCCATATTCCGGCAAGGCGCGGTCCTTGCTGACGAAGACGAGTTTCTCCCGAATCGCCGCCCAGATGAGCATGCGATCGAAGGGATCCTTGTGCCCGGGGACAAGGGGTAGGCCGTGGAACGAGGCGGCTGTCGTGGCGTGGAACTCCAAAACATGCCACCCGGCCCGGGCCACAAAGCCCGGAAGGTCCTCCGGCGCGGCCCCTTCGATCCGGAGCTTGCCGATCGAGGATTTTAAACTGATTTCCCAGAAGGAAACCGGGGAGATATGGATGGAATTCTCCCCGTTCTGCAAGGCCCGCCGCGCCTTGGCTCCGAGCTTCTCCGGAGTTTGGAGCGCCCATAGCATCGAGCAGGTATCCAGCAGCAGTCTCATTCGCCGAGGAATTCCTCCTCTGTGAGTCGCCAATCCTCGGTGATGTGGAACTGCACCTTGCCTGCCAGGATTCCGAGCTTGCGCTTGGCCGGGGCTTGGGGCGGCGACACCAACAAGGCGACCGGCTTTTTCGACCGGCCGTAAGTCACTCCCACCGTGCCCCCACGAGCGACAATCTCGAGGGCTTCGGAAAAGCGCGACTTGAAATCGCCAACCGGGAGCTGAAGAGTTTCCACAGAGTGAAGTTAACTCCGCCTGGATAAACTTGTCAAGTTGTCAATCGGTTTTTGGTTTTTTGGGTTGTGGCAGCTGCAAGCGCCGCGCGCGAGCAGAAGGGGGATCGGCTGTCTCGGCCGTTTGAGGCGGCGGTGTGGAAACCTCGACGGTGGGCGGTCACGCCATGCGCCTGCACGGTCGAGCCCTGTGGAGTAAAATTTCCAAACTCCGCGGGCGAGCAACGGCCATGCCCCTCCCATTCCAGCGCTGCCCGCGCCACGTCTGCAAAATACCCACTTCTGGGTATTGAGGATTTCCGCGCATATCGCCGATTCTTTCACGAAGCAGCGGTTCAAACACCCCGCCGCCATCAACACAAAACCACAAACCTACACGATGAAAAAAATCACATCACTCCTCGCCATCGGCTTCGCCAGCCTCGGCATTCAGAGCGCCTCGGCGGCGCTGATCTCCCTCTACGAGTTCAATAACTCCACGACCGACTCCGTTCGCGGTGGGGCGGGTGCTGCCTCCGTTTATGGAACGACCACCTACACCGCTGGAGTTTCCGGGAATGCTTTTCGTTTCGATGGATCCACCTACCTCACAGCTCCGCTTGCTGGCGCAGGTCTCAGCGCATACACCATTTCTGCTTGGTTAAAATTCAACACCCAAACTAACTGGGCCACGATTCTAAAAAACTGGGGATCGACTGCACCAGGCGCCTTTCACTTTGGATTAAATGACAATGATTTCAAAATTTCAAATTACTTGGGAACCACTATGGGGTCTCCCGGTGTGCTCTCCGGAACCTTGACAACTGGGGCTTGGTATAATGCTGCCGTGACCTTTGGCCCAAGTAACACCCAAAAGCTTTATATCAACGGCGTGCAAGTTGATTCCGGTGCTGCATCTGGAACCATCTTAAACAACTACGGCACCATGTCGATGGGGGCCAAACTCAATAACGCCCAAGACGGAGTTGGAGGCCCTCCCGGCTGGCTGGACGGTTGGCTCGACGATGTCACTTTCTTCGACGAGGAACTCTCCGCCTCGGCAATTTCGTCTTTATACGCCGCTGGTCTATCAGGAAACGGCGTTTCCACATTGGGCTATGCCGGATATGTCGGCTCCGCCGCCGTCCCCGAGCCCGGCCAAGTCGCCGCCTCGCTGTTGCTCCTCGGAGGCATCGGCGGGTATGTGTTCCTGAAGCGCCGCAAAGCTGCTAAGACGGCAGTGCCCGTCGCCGCCTGATTCGAGGGAAGCCTCACCAAAAAGCCGGTGCCGGAGCGATCCGCGCCGGCTTCTCTTTTTGACTCATAATGGTGCTCCTTCTCTCTCGCGCGACAGCGTGGTCGTTCTCCAAGGTAGGGATGGCGCGCCGCCGCCGTCCCATTTTTGCGGCAACGCCGCCTCTGAATCCCTCAACGGCGACTGCGTCGCCTGAAACTTGGGACCCCGACGGCGCGGCGTCCCTACCTTTTCTTTACGAAAGGTGCTGCCACACGAACTGAAAACTCCCCACGCAAAACTTCCCTAATCTTTCCCAGCGTTATAAACACAACTGCAACTTTCCAAATATGATCAAGACCAAAGACCTGAGCATTCGCACGCGGCTTCAAGTCATGCTTCTTGTGGCGAGTCTGGGTTCGATCGTGGTGGTGGGGATGTTCAGCTGGATTCGGGCGAGGGATATCCTCTCGGAGCGAATTTTGAGCCAGTTGACGAGTGAGCGGGCGTCGAAGGCCTACCAGATCGAGGCGTATTTCACGGCGTTGAGCAACCAGATCGAGACGCTCTGCGAAGATCGCATGGTGGTGTCGGCGATGCGGGAGTTTGACGCGGAGTTTGAGAAGCTCAAGGGGCGGAGAATCACTCCGGAGGAGACGGCAGGTCTGGAGGCTTACTACACAAAGGAGTTCCTGCCGAGGCTGGCGAAGAACATCAAGGGCGATCCGGCCTACGAGACCTATCGGCCGACTTCTGAAGAGGCGTTGTATCTTCAGTATCATTACATCGCGAACAATCCGGAGGAGGTGGGCAAGAAGGCGAAACTGGAGAAGGCGGCGAGCGATGCGAGCGGCTACAGTCAGGTGCACGAGAGCTATCAGGAACTCTTCCACAGCTTGGTGACGCGGCTCGGGTATTACGACCTTTTCCTGATCGATCCCGAGACGGGTGAGATCGTTTACAGCGTCCACAAGGAAACGGATTTTGCCACCAATCTCTACAACGGCCCCTACCGCAACAGCAATCTGGCAGAGGTGGTGAAGCGTGTGCGCGATGATCCGGATCGAGGGGCGATCCAGATTGTGGACTATCAATTCTACCGTCCCTCCTACAACGCACCGGCAGGTTTCATCGCCGGGTCGATCTATGACGGGGAGAAGCGCATCGGCGTGTTGGCGGTGCAGTTGCCGATCGATGCCATCAACCGTGTGCTCACGGGCGGCGGGAACTGGGAGAAAAACGGGCTCGGCAAGAGTGGCGAGACCTACATGGTGGGCAGCGACCACCTCTTGCGCTCCGCCTCCCGGGCTTCGATCGAGAACCCGAAGGACTACATCCAGGGCCTGGAGAAAATCAAACTGCGTCCCGATGTGATCAAACTTATCGAGCAGGTTGGCACACCGATCCTGATCCAACCCATCGAGACGAAAGCTGCCAAGGAGGGCGTGCGCGGTGGCTCGGGCACGAAAACCATCGAAGGCTATCAAGGTCACGAGGTGCTCAGCTCGTTTTCCCAACTTCAGATACCGGGTGTGACCTGGGCGATCATCTCCGAGATGGCGACCTCCGAGGCCTACAGCCAGATCCGCGCCTTGGAGTTCTACCTGCTGCTCACCTGTATCTTGCTGATTTGTGCGATCACCCTCTACTCGGGCTTTGCTGCGAAGCGTTTCACGGCACCGATCGAGCGCATGCTGCGGCGCTCCCGCAATCCCGAGGCGCTTGAGGAATCCACTGCCGAGCTGCAAATCGAGCAGAACGAGTTGGGTGAGCTTTCCAGGTCGTTTGACGCCATGGCGCAGCGTGTGCGCGAACGGTCGCTGGAGGCGGTCCGTAAAAATGCAGAGATCGAGTCACTTCTGCTCAATATGCTTCCGCGCTCCGCCGCTGATCGTCGTATGCAGGGCGAGTCAGGTATTCTGGAGTGCCTGCAGCAGGTCACGATGGTGGTGATGACCCTTGGCGACCTCGGCCGTGCCACCGAGAGGCATGGCGTCGAGTGCGTGGTGAATGCCCTGAACGAGTGGGCGCTGGCGCTGGAGGAAAAGGCGGCCCGCTCCGAGGTCGAGCGGGTAAGCTGCTTCAGCGGTCGCTACATCTTCGGCTGCGGGCTGGGCAAACGCCAGATCGCCCATGTGAGGCTGGCTGTCGATTTTGCCCAGGAGGCACTCAAGAGCTTCATGGAAATCAATAACAAGGACTGCCTTGGTCTTGCCTTGAAAATCGGTGTTCAAACCGGCCCGGTTACGACAGCCGTCATCGGGCAAAAAATGTTCCACTACGATGTGTGGGGCGGCGCGATGGATGAGGCGCAGGCGCTCTCGCTGGCAGCTCAGCCTGACACCATTCGGGTCGGTGACCCGGTGTGTGAACGCGTGAAGGATGTCTTCCGCTTCGAGCCAGCCACCTCAGAACCCGGCCAACCCGCTGCTTGGACCTTGGCGGATTCCCGTTCCAAATAACCATGCCCGCAAGCCTCATATCGCAGGATTCCATTCTCTTAGAGGGGGTGGCCCTCATTCTCGGTCTGCCTTTGCTCATGATCGCGCTCGGCGAGTTGATTCATCGCCTGCGCCGCTCTGGAAGCCCTCTGGCTGGTGTCTTCTCGGCTACGCGCACACTCCTCGTGCCATTGCTGGCGGCCTGGTTCATATCCGTGAGATTTTTTGCGGTTCCAAACGATGGTATGCCCCTGCAGGTATTGCGCACCATTTTCTGGATCGCACTCACCTACACGCTACTCCTGCTTTTCCGGAATATCGTAGCTGCGGGTGGAGAGCGTAAAACGAGTTGGCAAGTCATCATGCCAAACCTGCTTTTCCAATTGGTGCGCGCGCTTTTGGTCTTCGGTGCGCTCACCTACCTGCTGGCCTCGGTCTGGAAAATCGATGTATCCAAAATCATGGGAACCCTCGGCATTGGCTCGCTCGTCATAGCACTGGCCCTTCAGGATACCCTCAGCAATCTGGTCTCCGGATTTTTGCTCATCATCGAAAGCCCGTTTAAAGTCGGCGATTGGATCAAGGTTGGAGACATCGAAGGAGAGGTAATCGAAATCAACTGGCGCGCCGTTCGCCTGCGCACCATCGACCGCGATGTGGTAATTATTCCCAACGGCCACCTTGGCAAGGAAAACATCTGCAACTTTCTCCTGCACGACCCGCTCCATGCCGTTCGTCTCAAAATGGATCTCTCCAGTGCCGACCATCCCGACCTCGTGCAAAAGACGCTCCAGCAGGTCATGTTTGGAATTGACGGCATCCTCCACACTCCCGAACCCGAGGTGGATCCAACGGAATACAAGAACACTTCGATCCAGTATGAGATTCGGTTTTTCATCACCGACTATGCGAAGTCCGAACCGATCAGCGACGAGTTCCTCCGCCGCGCCTACTACGCCATGCGCCGGGCGGGTTTGAAATTTCCGTATCCTGATCGCATCGAACAGCACAACGCCCCTGCGGTCCCCGATACCGCCGCAGGCACTGCCCGACTCGAGGCGGCATTGAAAAAACAACCCCTCTTCGCCCATCTCGACGAGACAGCAGTGCGTTCGCTGGCGGACTCCGCAAGCTTCGAGTTGTTCGGTATCGGCGAAAAAATCGTAAATGCCGGCACGCCCGACGAAGCGTTTTTCGTCCTCCTCGCCGGGAAGATCAGCCTCGCTTCCGAATTCACTGCACGCCCCTTCGCACACCTCTCCGAAGGCGACTTCCTCGGCGAAATGGTCCTCCTCTCCGGCGAACCCAGCCCCGTCACCGCCACGGTTGAGGAAACTGCCACCGTCCTCCGCATCGACGGCGCAGCCATCAATCACCTCGTCCACCGCCTGCCCCGCTTTGCTCTCGAAATCAGCCAATTCATTGATGATCGGCGCAAACTGACTCGGGCCGTATGATTTTTTTTAGCGTTCCAGCTTCACCCGCGCGGCAGCGCGCCCGTTCCCCCAAAGGTAGGGATGGCGCGCCGCCGCCGTCCCATATTTGCGGCAACGCCGCCTTTGTATCCAAAAACGGCGCATCCGTGCCTGAAACTTGGGACCCCTACGGCGCGGCGTCACTACCATTTTCTTCACCAAAGGTGCTGCCGCACGGCCCTCTTAAAACTTAATGCTTAAAACTAAAACTCCCAAAATGCCCGACCTCGACCCACCTCGCCGTCCCCTCCTTCGCCGTTTGCTTTTACCCCTTCTCATTCTCGTCGTCCTCTGCGTTGCGGCTTACGCCAGCTACTGGGCCTACGGAAAACTCAAAGGGCGCCAGAGCCGTCATCTCACGAAGATGGCCATGGAGTATTTGCAGAAGAACAAAGTGGCCGAGGCGGAGATGAGTTTGGAGACTGCGGTTCGGCTTGAGCCGAACAATGCGGAGGCCCTGCGCGTGCTGGCGCGCCTGCAGGGGGCGACGGGCAAGGGCGCGCAGTCGCTGGAGACATGGCAGAAGCTCGCCGCGAGCGGTGGGATCACGCTGGATGATCTCGCACAGTATTCCATGGCCGCCTCCCGCGAGGGCGACCAGGCGCTGGCGGAGAGGCTCGCCAATGCGGCAGCCGGTGGCGGCAATACTGCGTTGAAGCATGTATTGCGTGGCAATTTGCTCCTCTCAAAAAACGACATTCCCGGAGCGGAGGCGGAGTTCCGGCAGGCGGTGGAAGTCGATACAACCGGCAACAGCCGCGCCATGCTGGCACGCTTCCTCCTGACGCGCCGCTTGAATGCCGAGACGGCGCCCGAGATTCGGGAAATGCTGCGCGAACTCTCCAAGCGCCCGGATGCCGTGGGTCTCGAGGCTCTCTCCACCGCCATCACGCGCGGGCTCGTGCCGCCCGCCGAGTTGCCGGTGTGGACATCCGCTCTGCGGCAGCATCCGAAGGCCACCGCCCAGGCGCTCCTCCTGGCGGATGCCACCGACATCCAGCTCCAGCCTGAAACCAAGCCCGCTGTCCTGGCAAAGATGCTCGAACGCATGAAGGGGGCTCCGGTGGATGACCGTGCGGCCGGCCTGCAATTTCTGATCCTCATGGGAGAGCCTGCACAGGCGGCGGGGCTCCTGACGCGCGACGAGGCGCTGAATAAACGCGAAACCCTCTCGCTGTGGCTCGATGCGCAATCCCTCACAAAAAATTGGCCAGCCATCCTGGAGGTCCTTGCGCAACCGAATCTGCCGCTGCCGGGTCACTTGGCCAAGCTCTACCGTGGCCGTGCGTTGGCAATGTCGGGCAAAGAAGCCGATGGTCGCGCCGCCTACGCCGAGGCGCTCCAAGAGACAGCAGGCACGAAGGCCGAGTTCCTTGAGACTCTGGCCTACCTTAATCTCGCCCGTGAGGATCAGTTGTTCGACCAAGGGCTTCAGCGCGTGCTCTCGGATCCCGCGACGGCTAAGGAATCCTTTCTGCGTATTTTGCCCTCGGTGGCCGCGCGTCGCGACGCCGCCCGCACCCGCCGTGCCTACGAAATGGCTGCAGCAGCTTCCCCGGAGCTCGCAAAGGACCTCACTCTGCAAAATGACATGGCCTACCTGGACCTCCTGCTGGGGCTGCCTGTGGATATCAAAAAAACCGCCTTCCTGAGCGAAGCGAATCCGCGCGATTTCTCATTCCGCGCCACCCACGCGCTTGCCTTGCTCAAGGAGGGAAAAAACAAAGAGGCGCTTTCTTTGCTGGAGAACTGCGAGCCGGACATCCATGTCGCCTCGCTGCCTCCCCACCAAAAAGCCATCGTCGCCATCGCCTTGGCGGCCAACGGTCGCCGCGACGATGCGCTCGGGACCGCATCTCTCCTCCCGCCGCAACAACTTTCGATGCAGGAATTCGAACTCGTGCGAAGCTATCTCGCACAACTCGAGACCACGCCGACTTCAACACCCGCCACGCCAAAGAAAGAAGCGCCGAAAAAGAAATGAGAGGGAGTTTTCAGGGTTCCGCTTTCCGCACTCGTTCACCCGGGAGGGACACCCTCCGGCATGCCCATTTTCTCTCGGTCGGCGAGGCAATAAACAAGGGAGCACAGGCGTCTCGCCTGCGATAGACACTCGCATGGCAACCTCATCGATGAGCAACAACGCCTCCAGCCTGCACGGTCGAGACGACCATGCTCCTCTCTTCGCGCGGCAGCGCGCTCGTTTCTCCCAAGGTAGGGATGGCGCGCCGTCGCCGTCCGATTTTTGCGGCAACGCCGCCTTTGTATCCAGAAACGGCGCTCCCGCGCCTGAGACTTGGGACCCCGACGGCGCGGCGTCCCTACCCATTTTTTCACGAGGTGCTGCCGCACCAACACCCGCGCGGTCACGCGCACTTAAAACTTAATT
>Ga0247841_10007247_pt1 | contig 16565 bp, 14 predicted proteins | sample LaCruzMarch2015__2_FD_192410 | JGI IMG/M metagenome (GOLD analysis project Ga0247841, IMG submission 192410) | Freshwater microbial communities from meromictic Lake La Cruz, Castile-La Mancha, Spain - LaCruzMarch2015_18m | ecosystem: Environmental > Aquatic > Freshwater > Lake | place: Spain... | reverse complement strand
ATATTATTACACAAAAAATTAAAAACATATAAAAATTATCTAGTCCAAAAGACTATATAATTTATGAAACCAATTATTAAAATACTTTTATTTATAAATTTATCTATAACCATATATATATATATAGTATGATATTTAAAGGAGGAGTTGTTTTAGCTTCATCATGGCAAAAAAAACCTGAAGAAGCATTATTTTATTTTATTAATAATTGTCGTAGCATTAAAATACTAACTGATAATTCTATTAGTTGTGTTACATATATTTTTAATGATTTAGACCCAGGAATTATTTCACCATATATTTCTGTTAGAAGTCATAATCTTAATCAATCTGTAACTAATTTATTATTTAAAATAGGATTTATAAGTAATACAAGTAAGTCTGAAATGATAAATTGTAGACGAAGTAAATCCTCAATATATAATAGTCAAATTGAAGCTGTTACAACTAATACTTTAATTTCTGAAGTAAATATTCAAGACGATTTATTTAAAAAAAGTTTCGCTCTTGATAATACTAGTCCATTTGAACCAATTTGTCCTGCAATAATATGTTATTCTGATTCAATATCTAGTATTAATAAAGATAATATATTTAAAATTATTAAAAATAAACTTTCTCAACGTTCAGGAACATATGATATAACAGATTTACAAGTAACACAAAATTTATTTAATATTAATAGAAAAATGTCTATAATTATTATGGAATTTATGGATGACTTTATACCATTAATTGAATTATATAATAACCATCATCCTAGATATAATTATTTTAAAATAATGCATAATTATGAATTATATAGAATGGGTAAATTTGGGTATTTACATTTAGATTCACATTATGGAAATGTTATGATAAATCCAAATTATCCTTATTTTACAAATAATGTTAATAATAACTATTATGGAAGAGCTTTGATTATTGATTTTGGAAGAACACAGAAAATTAGTAATAATATTGATTATAGTACAAGAAATTATTACAATAAATATAATCAAATTAATTTACCTGATATTAATAATGAATTAAATAAATTAAGATCCGTTATGTCTTCACAATTAATAAATAAACTTACTAATGAACAAAAGTTTAATTTAATAAAATTGGTTGCGAATCATACAATTAATCTAAATTTGCAAAACACATACATACCAACTCCACAACCAAGACCACAAGTAAATGTTCAACAATCATATGACAATGTGGAACCTGATGAAGAATTTACTTATAATTTTTATATGTTCGCAACAGGAAATCTACCAAGTGCCAGTCCTGTTTATAGTGAATTCAATTTTTGGAATTGGGTTGAAATATTTGGGTTTTTTAATTTTTTTCGTTTTAAAAAAAATGAGTCATCAAAACAACCATCCATCAATTTAACACCATCTGCAACAAATCAAAGACAATCAATTGAACAATCAAAAGAAATTGTACCATCAATAGAAAAGAAAAAAATTGGTACATCAAAAATAGTTGAACAACCAGAACCAACAAAAAATGATATTTCTGTTTGTCCGAATCTTTCTATTGATATTACAGATATTCCAAAATGTATGACGAAAAATCAATATAGAAATACGGCATTATTATTACATCCTGATAAAAATAGAAATTGTAATGCTGAAAATTTTAAATTATCTGTTGAAAAAACTCAAATGTTAAATAATAATAAAGATATTCAAGAAGAAAAATATGGTGTTTTAAGCGAGCAATCATTTAATTTATGTACAAATAATTTAAAAAAAACAACTGAACAAAAAGCACAAGAAGCATATAAACAAAAACAAGAACAAGAAGAAAAAGATAAAAAGTTTTATGAAGCAGAAAAAAGAAGACAAGAAGCAGAACAAAGACAACAAGCAGAAAAAAGAAGACAAGAAGAACAAAAAAGACAACAAGAAGAACAAAGAAGACAAGAAGAACAAAGACAACAAGCAGAACAAAAAAGACAAGCAGAACTAAAAAGACAAGCAGAACTAAAAAGACAAGAAGCAGAACAAATACAAGAAGAACAAAGAAGACAACAAGAAGAACAGAGAAGACAACAAGAAGCAGAACAAAGAAGACAAGAAGAACAAAGAAGACAAGAAGAAAGAAGACAAGAATCAGAAAAAAGAAGACAAGAAGAACAAAGAAGACAAGAAGAACAGAGAAGACAACAAGAAGAACAAAGAAGACAACAAGAAGCAGAACAAAAAAGACAAGAAGAAGCAGAACAAAGAAGACAACAAGAAGAAGAACAAAGAAGACAACAAGCAGAAAGAAGACAACAAGAATTTGAAATAGAAAAAAAAATAAAAACACAACAAGAATTAAGTCTACATCACGACACAGAATTAGAATTAGAAATAAGAAGACAAACTATTGCAGAAATAGAATATAAAAGAAAGTATGAAGTAGAAAAAATGAAATTTTTATTTAATCAATATAACGAACAAGGATTTTTTAAAATAAATGATATAAAAACTGATTTTGTCAAAATAATTAATATGTTAAATGAAATCGCTGGTTATGAAAATAAAATACAGAATTTGAATGTATTTAATTTACAAGAAATTAATGAAGATAATCAACAAATATTGCAAGCTAAACAAATAATTGATAAATTAAAAAATGTGGTAACACATAAAATACAAGAACTAAGAGTATTTATGAGAGGATTTGTAGTTAATGGAATTATTATTTCTGCGTTTGAAAATGAAAATGTGATAAATACGTTTATTCATTCTACATTTATAGAGTATTTAGTTAAAATTGAAGAATTAAATAATACTATTTTTTTATTAGAGCAAATAATTAATGAAAAAGTACAGAATCACTATGAATTTATGAATAATTTTTATAAAATTTGGTTTGGTATACCACCAAATAATCAAAATTTAAGAGGTGGAAATAATTTACAAATTGCACAAAATACAGAAAAATATACTATTAATATATTTGAATATATTCCAATTTTTGGTTTAAAATATGAAATTGCAACTACAAAGTTAAATGAAATGATTGTAAAATATAAAACAGGAGAACTTATTATTAAAAATATTAATTTATCACCTTTACAGTTTAAAGATAATATTAAAAATATGTTAATTCAACCATTTTTATTAAATTCAAATGATAAAAGAGGTGGTAAAAAATATAACAAAATATTTACAACAAAATATATAAAACAAACAAAATATAATAAAACAAAAAAATATAATAAAAAAAAAAAAAAAAAAAAACAAAAAAATATAATAAAACAAAAAAAATTAAAAAATATGTAAAAAAATAAATATTTTTGTACTGTATAATTATGACAACTGAATTAGAAAACTATAAAAAAAATAGAATAGTTGAAGTTCAAAATACGTATAAAGATAATATTTCTCGTTTATATTCAGCTTTATTAATTCGTGTTAGAAATATTCTACAATCTAGACAAAATAATAATATTAAAAATATATTAATCAATAATCTTATCAATAAATACAAAAATGATGTAAACACAATACATAAAATATTAAACGCAACTATATTAAGTATTCAACAATTTATTCCAAAAAAAATAACAACCAATAAAAATAAAAATGCTTTGTTAATAGGTATTAACTACACAGGAACACAAAATGAACTTTATGGATGTATTAATGATGTTAATTCAATAAAAGAGAGAATACAACAAATCGGTTTCACAAATATAAATATTATGACTGATTTAACAATTGAAAAAGCTACAAAAACAAATATTTTACTTAAATTTAAACAATTATTAATTAATTCTGTTTCAGGCGATCTATTATTTTTTGTATTTAGTGGTCACGGTTCAAATACTTTAGACAGGAATGGTGATGAAGATGATGGACGTGATGAGTTAATAGTATCGTGTGATTTTAAAGGGATTTTAGATGATGAACTTAAATCATTAATACAAGCACATTTAAAAGAAGGTGTTACTTTGGTTGCAGTGATGGATTGTTGCTTTAGTGGTTCAATTTTAGATCTTAAATATCAATATGTAAACAGTCTTGACTATGACAAATATTCCGAAAATACTAAACAATTAGATACAAAAGGAAATGTAATAATGATAAGCGGATGTAACGATAATCAAACAAGCGCAGATGCTGTATTTAATAATAAACCAAATGGAGCTATGACTTGGGCTTTATTAGAAGCAATAAAACAAAATAAATCTTTAACATGGAGACAACTAATGCAAAATATGAGAGATTTACTAAAAACTTCAAATTTTGAACAAATACCTCAATTTTCATCAGGAACCTTTACAGATATTGATGCTCAAGTATTTATTTAATTATTATTTTTTTTAGACACAGTTTCAAAATCATCAATACTATCATCATCATATTCATAATCTCGTAAAGCTTTTTGTAATTCATTATATGAAATATGCGGTTGATATTTTAAAACATCAGATGCTTCTAAATCATCATCTTCGTGTAGTTGATATTTTACATTTAATATATATTTAACAGCAAACCTAACGTCAATTATTTGTGTTTTTAATATATCAATAAGTTTTACTGCATAAATATTATTTTTTAAGGTTTGTCTATCATATTTTTTATTATATAAATCTATCATTATATAATATAATACTATATGTTTAAGCAAAAAAAAAGAAATACATTTATACCATTGGAAAAATAAATCCATCTATTTTTAAAATTTTATTAATTTCAGTTTGTATTATTGGACCAGTAATAATTTTTAAGTGTGGAATAATTAAATGATTTGAATTCAAATCAAACATACTATAAATTTGTATTAATATATCATAATTTTGAATATAGTTTGTTTTTTCAAGTAACCAATTATAAAATTCTAAATTTGTTTTTTCTTTATGAAATTTTTTAAAATATTTTAAAGTTGTATAAAGAGTTGGGCTATTTGGAGTTTCATCATTTAAATTATTATAGTCAGTTCCTGATAATATACATATTTCTCTCAATTCTTTTTGTGTAATACCTAAATTTTCAAGAATACCTTTTGTGTCATATAAAACAGCTGTATGTTTTAACAAACTAAGATATCTTATAACTCTTGGACATCCGTAAACAAACATATCCATGTCTTCGCTTAAACAAGCCCATACTTTTCCTTTAATTGTTAGCATTGCGCATACTTCATCTGCTTCTCCTTGCGCATCATAATATGTAGCACCATATGCAGTTATAAGTGATTTAACATTTTCAATATCAGTCTTACTAATATTTATAAATTTTTTTTTTAAATAATCCATACTAGAAATTATATCTTGTTTTTCTGTTTCATCCATATTAAAATTATTACTAAGAATTTTTTTTAGATTATTAAATTCTTCTTCAGCAGCTTTCTTGTCTTGACGTCTTTTAATTAATAGTTCTTTTTTTTCAATAGGAGGTTTTCCATCAAATATAAATATAGGAATTATATTATAATATCTAAATACAGCTAGCATTAAATATATATTTTCAATTAAATTATTATCTGATGCATATCTATACATATATATACTTATATCAACTGCGATTTTTTTTCCTGATAATTCTGAAACATTAATAAGTTTCATTGAATTAGATGCATTTTCCTTTAAAAACCTATTTAAATGTTTAATTCCCATTTTTTATTTGTATTATTATATATTGTTATTTTATACATAATATATTTTTTCAATTTTATTTTAAATTATTATATTAATTATAATTATAATTATAATTATCTTGTTGATTATATAATAAATGAATTTTTATTTATTATATTTGTATAAAAAAATTGAATTGCTTTTATTCATAACAAGTTTATATTATAACTACAAATATGAATACTAGAAGTCAAACAATTTATGAACAAAAGGCTATTTATGCAGTCAATATTGATTTTGATGGCGCAAGTGAAGTGTGGAAATCAAATAAAATAAGTATTGGAAATGGAAGTTATAAATACTTGTGCGCAAAAAAAGGGAAATGTAACAATATTTGCATTGCTAAATGCTTACCAGAAGAAAATTACTGCAGAACACATTTTAAAATGTTTAAAGATGGAAAATTTTAACCAAGTTCACAAATACTCATACGTAAATTTGATAAAATATATGATAAATTTTGCTTATTATTTTTGTTGTTAATATTATTTAAAAAACTTTGAGTTTTTATAACTCCATTTAACATAGTCGTTGTTTTATAGTTATTTTCAATGAATTTACACAATTCTCTTTGATTTATTATTGTTTTTTTAAATTGTAAGAGAGAAGTGTTATTAGTTTTACACCATTTTAAAAATCCTTGATAATTATTCATAAGTATAGTCTTAATCACATAATAAGCTAATACATTTGTTTTTTCTTTATACAAATTCTCTCTAAGAATGTGACTATTTTGTGTATTTAAATATAAATCTTTGTATGTTAACCCCATGAAGTTCAATGTCTTGACAAGTTGAAAAAAACTAAATGTTCTTTCAAAATTAATTAATATTTCAAAATTAGAGAGAAACTCATCAATATCATTTTTATTTTTTAATGAAAAGAAACTACAAAATGATGCATTTATTATTTCAGCCCAAAATTCTGTATAGGATTCATAAAGATTTACATTTGAATTTACTTTAAAAATATTTAATATGCAATTATTAGTATGTGCATTATTCATATCCGAAAAATCTAAAGCAAAATTATGAAATGTTTCATGAATAAAAACTTTAAACCATTCTTCTTTTCTAAATACTACAATTTCTGAATCTTTTGGACAAGTAGATGTAAAAGCTGTATTTACATTTATTTCATCTAATGTTAAATTATTAGAATTTGGTATTTTTTTTTCGAGAGAAGTAAAATATAAATAAACTACAAGAGTATTGACACAATTTTTTGAAGCATGTTGATTTAAAATATGTAGCCACATAATCATTGCATCAACATACTTATTATAAGTTTCCATTTGATGTTGAATATTATCATCTTCCACTATAAAATGTATATTTATATTACGTTCATTGAGAGAAAAAATATAAGTAATTTCAGTCATTGTTAGTTCATCAATATGATTACGCACTATATTAGGAAAACTATTAGAGTTAAAATTTTTAGGTTTTGATATTTGTGATGAACTTAAAATTTTTTTTATTGAAACATCATACAATTTTTCAGTTTTATTTAGATTTAAAATATATTTATAAGATTCAAAAATTAGTTGATAAATCTCAGTAATTATGCAGTCCGTTTGTTTTGTTTGTTTAACATGATTTATATATTTATTTTTTATAAAAAATTGCATAAGCTTTTTGCTATTGTTAGATAGTTTCATATTTGTATTATAATATTATTAATATTATTTTATTTATTTTATTATTTTATTTTTTAAAAAATATATGTATATATTATAATATGTCAGAATTATTTGTAATTGACTCTTGCAACCTATCTACTGAAACAACAATTCCTTCTCTTGTTGAATCAGAACAAAATGTGTCTATTGAATCAGAACAAAATGTGTCTAATGAATCTAATGTATCTAATGAATCTGAAAAAACTTCTATTGAGTCTACTTATTTTGTAAAGCAAACATTTGTAGAGTTAATTACAAAATTGCTCTTAAATGAAGAACTTAAAAATAAATATGCCCTTATTCTTAGTGAAGATAATATAAATATTATTACCAAAATAATTTCTCAAACACCTGATATATTTAATAATTTTGAAAAATCAATTGAAGAAGTTATTAAGGATGGTAAAATAAATAGTAGTGATGTTCCACAATTAATAAGTTTAGTTCAACAAATTTATAAGGGTTTATATAATCTTAAGAATATTAAGATAAAGAGTGATATAAGAGCTGTTATTACTTCAAGTGTTCTTAAATTTTTGATTTTAGTAATGATAAAAGAGAGAAAAATAATTATAGATAAAAATAATGAAGAAGAATTTTATAAATTAACTTATTTATTAATAGACTCGTGTGTCAGTTTATTAAGTTTTTCAAAAATAATTAAAACAAAAGGGTGTGTAAAAAGTATATTTGGTAAATAAAATATATTTATAATTATTTCTTATTACAATGTATTTTTAAATTTGACTACGATTAATTTTATCACGAATTAACATTAGTTCATCAAACACAACTGGTTCAGAACCTCTAACAAAATGTGTTAATTTTGCGTCTCCTGTTGCAATTAATAGTTTTTTCAAGTCTTCATTTTGTGTAAATTTTGCATATTGTGCAGCATACATTTCTCTTGTATGTCTTTTTCCAAAGAAATCTGCATCAACCGTTACTTCAAAAGGTCTTAAAAGTTCGCCCTTATATTTACCTGATTTGCTTCCTGCAGCTTTAGCCATTGCAGGATCTTTTGATAAATCTGTTCCTGAATCAAGAGAGAAACTCAAATAAAAATCTGGGTGTGTCTTTTTAAATTTTGAACCTTGATAATAATTTTCAACAGAACTCCATTGATGATTATCTAGGGAAAATGGTTGAACCCAGAAATTAGAAAGTTTTTTTCGCCATTGTGGAATTGTTGCCAATTCTAAATATTCTTTTAATCTATCATTTGAAATTGTCTCTCCATTACCTTTTCCAGGTAGAGGTTTATCCATTGATTTAGAATAAAACTGAAATACAATATCATCATTATATAGTCCTTTTAATTTGCTTTCAGATATGTCTTCATATTGTGCTTCTTTTATTACTGATTTAGTTTGACTAGCTTTAAATTTTAAAAAATCAGGAATAATTGCAAATGGACCTGCATTTTTTTCCAAACATTTTTCAGCAATCATTTTTTTAATATCATATGGTAATTCAGAAAATTTAAAAATCATTTTTTTTTTATAACCAATTAATTTATAATGATTACCTGTATGTTCAATAACAATATAAAATTCTGGAAGAAATCTACCACGTTGTTCTAAAATTTTATCATTTAATTGACCACATTGTAATACATTTTTTTTATCGCCAGCTTTATACAGTTCACTTGACATAATTATAATTTTTATATTTAATATTCTCTCTAATGTTGATATTGCCCATGTATCTGCCCAAAAATCACATGTTTTAATCTTACTTTTGAAAGCATCAAGCGTAGTAATCCCTTTTATGAATTTATATTCTTTAAGCATGTTAGCAGTTACCCTTTTCTCTTCAACACGTTTATCATGTTCTGCTTTTATTTTTTTGGCTTCGCTTGAAATTATTTTTTGTTCATTTCTATCAATAATTTCAACAAATCTTTCTTTTAATAAAAGATATTGTGCAGCTAATTCGTTTATTTCACGTGTATCTTCAATTAATCTTGCCGATATTGTATCATATTGTTCTTTATAATTAAAAAATAATTCTTCTGTAGCTTCATTTGCTAATTTTTTCCTAAGTTTATTTACAGATGTTTGTTGTACAATACTAGAAAAAGCATCTCTAATTGTAGCAAATAAACAATCTCCTCCACCTTCATTATCAGTTATGGTGTAATAAGGGTTTTTCATAAATTGTTCAATCCAAGTATCTTTTGGAGATTCATGATATTTATCTTTAATTTCTTTAGCCTGTTTTTTAGTTTCTTCTTTAAGTAGAGGAGGTAATGGAATACCTTTTGTTATAACAAAAATATCTGCTCTTTCCTTTGGAATTTCATAATATTCATTATATTCTACTTCATCTTCCTCTTTATCTTCATCTTCCTCTTCTTCAGATTCTTCACCCAATTCTTTATCAATACCTTCAATTCTTCTAAGAGGAACATCAGGTTTTAATCTTAATTTATTTAAAAATTCATTTGTAACAAATGAATAAATTAACGGGTCTTCCATTTTTTCGACATCAAGATTGTTATAATCATCCAAATAAGTTAAATAATCAGATGCTTTTATTTCATAAACTCCAATTTGGACAACTTTATTGTTATATTTAACTAAATAAATAGGAAAGTATAATATATTTTTATCTTCAAATGTGTTTTTTGCGTTTCCAATTGCAATAATTACATCAATATTTTTTATTTCTAATTGATATAAATTTGCTTCTGTTTTTAAATCTCCTGAATCAACACTTTTTAGTTCAGGATAACTTACATCACTATCTATTTTTGATAATACCATTTATATTTTATTATAATATTTTATATTTAGATCAAACTAAATATAAAAAATAAAAATTTACCATAATACATATTTCTTGTTACAACAATATCCAAATTGACAAATTACATTTCAATCAAATCCATAAATTTAAATAATGTTTTATTTGTTAAACTTTTATAATCCTTTACTTTACTATTTGCAATATGTTTTATAATTTCATTAATTGTATAATTATTTATTAGTTTATAATTGGTGCCATTATCTTTCTCATATAAATCTTTTTTGTATAAAATTGCAACAGTTTCAGTAAGCTCATCAACTTCATTTTTTTTATCATCAATTGAAATAAATGAATAAACTTGAGAAAGTAAATTTCTAGTAATTTCCATTATTTCTTTTTTACTAATGATGCCATTATACATCAAATTTAAATAAAATGAAGCTAAAGATTTTCTCTTTTCATTTGTCTTATTAATTTCACAAAACTTATCATAATTAACCTTAGGATCAATATATTCAATATTATTAAATAAACCGGTAAATTTTTCTAGATTTTTCTCAAAAATTTCTTTCATCATTTGATATTTAGATGATAAATCAGAGTATAAATCTGCATATATTTTTGAATAAAATCTATTTGTTGAAGCAATTTCAAATATAATTGAACTAAATCTTAACATGTCACTACTTGTAATATTTTGTTCAATTAATGTATCAATTATATCAACAACTTTATTGCGTATATCAATATAATTTTTATCAGTTAATTTATTTAAATAAACTCGTATTAAATCAATTTGAGAATCAACACCATTTTTGTCTTCAATCTTTGTAGTTTGAAAAGTTCTGATTGCGTCCCAATCTTCATCATTAACAATTTCAGTAGCTTTTCCACGTTTCCCTTTTTTAAAACCACCCAAATCTTTAAGAATTTGTTCATTTTTCATTGGATTTTCACGTTTTTTAAATATAGGTGTTCTTACATAATCTGGTGATCCAACCTGTAATGCAATTTGTGAAATAATTTTAAGAGTTTCTTCTGGAAGTTCATAATCAAATCCATCAAAAAGAATTTGATTAATATTATCAAGAGTATATCTCATTGTCTTTGTAGTCATTCTAGGGTGTAATATAACATGCCACTTAATATTTATATCAATTTTTTTTAAATAATATAATATTTATAAATACACTTAAATACATTTACTGATAATATATTATAAATGACAACAACATTTTCAGATGTTATTGAGGCGTGTGGGAGTAACGAAGAAGTTTATGATTCTTCGTATGAAATTAAAACATGGGATGATCTTGATTTAAATTCCAAATTATTAAGAGGAATTTTTGGTTATGGATTTGAAAAACCTAGTCCAATTCAACAAAAAGCAATTAAACCTATTATTCTAGGAAAAGATGTTGTTGCACAAGCTCAATCTGGTACTGGAAAAACAGCTACATTTACAATTGGTGCTTTATCAAATGTGGATGTATCAAATAATAATACACAAGTTTTGGTTTTATCACCAACCAAAGAGTTGACTCTTCAAACAGCAAAGGTTTTTGAGAGTTTAGGTGGTATGATAGATGGATTAAAAGTTCAAACACTTTATGGTGGTTCAATCATTGAAGAAAGTAGTAGTTTTTCAAATAAAAAAAATCCTCACGTTATTTGTGGATGCCCTGGTCGTGTATTTGATATGATGAGACGTGATAGAATTTCTGCAAAAAAAATTAAACTTATCATTCTTGATGAAGCAGATGAAATGTTGTCTGCAGGATTTAAAGAACAAGTATACAATATTTTTCAGTATTTAAACAATGAAGTTCAAGTTGTTTTAGTCAGTGCAACATTACCTGATTGCATTAATTCAATTGTTGATAAAATTATGAGAAATCCTATTAGAATCAGCGTTAAAAGAGAAATGTTAACTCTTGAAGGCATATCACAATTTTATGTTGCGATTGATGACGATAGACAAAAATATCTAACTTTAAAAGAAATTTTTTCACATTTGTCTGTATCACAATGTATTATTTATTGTAATAGTGTTAAACGTGTTCAAGACTTATATGAAGCTATGAAAGAAGATGAATTTCCTGTTTGTAGAATACACAGTGGTATGGATAAAAATGAGAGAGAAAAATCATTTCAAGACTTTAGAATAGGAAACTCTCGTGTTCTTATTTCATCTAATGTTACAGCTCGTGGAATTGATATTCAACAGGTTAGTATTGTTATTAATTTTGATTTACCCAAGTGCGTCAATACATATCTTCATAGAATTGGAAGAAGTGGTAGATGGGGTAGAAAAGGTGTAGGAATAAATTTTATAACTAGACGTGATATTATTAAGATGAAAGAAATTGAAGCACATTATTCAACACAAATTACTGAATTGCCATCAGAATTGAGTTTTTTATCTAATCTATAAATATATTCGTAAAAATATTTCATTATATTTCTTCTATAAATATAATGAATACAGAAGAAGACACTAGTATAGTTCATAAAATAAATGAACATTTTAAAATGCCTATTTATTATAATGATGAAAAAATAGAATTAAAAAATAATATTATAACAGATTTAGAATTAATAAATACAATTGATATATCATGTAATCCAATATATTCATTTTGTTTTAATAATGAAAATAAGGTATCAACTATAATTACACAACAAATTGCAAAATATTACACAACTGATGTTATTTTTTTAAAAGATAATCAAAAACTTATTAAAGAATATGTAAAACCTGAAGTAAGATATACAAATATATCATCAAATTATAAAAATATTATTGATATTTGGAATGAATTAAAGATTGAATCTGGATTTAGAGAGAAATATTATTATGTAGATTGGGAAATGGTTGAATTTTTAAATAAATCTGAAGTTTTTTTACAGTTTATTAGTATTTATAATTTATTTTCTCCAATTTTCTCTTTAATGGTTCCAATAATTATATTAATAATTCCATTTTTTATTCTTAAAATGAAAGGTTTACCACTTAGCATTAATGAATATGTTGATATATTAAAAACAGTTGCACAAACAAATGCAATTGGTAAATTATTTACAGTAAATTTTAATGAAATATCTGCCCAAGAAAAAATATATATATTTATTTCTGCAGCATTTTATTTATTTTCAATTTATCAAAATGTAATGATTTGTGTAAAATTTAATAATAATATGAAAGTAATTCATAATCATTTTAGAGATATTAATTTATATCTAGATAACACCCTAAATTCTATGGATAATTATTTAAAATATACAAATGAGTTGATATCGCATAATAAATTTAATGACAATCTTAAATGTAAAATAGAAATACTTAAACAAATTAATAATAAAATTAAATCTATTACAGAGTACAGATTATATAATATAAGCAAATTTAAAGAAATAGGAAAAATATTAAAATACTTTTATGAGTTACACAATGATACAGAATATGATGATGCAATTATGTATTCAATAGGTTTTAATGGTTATATTGATTGCATAGAAGGATTACAAAAAAATATTGATGAGAGAAAAATAAATTTTGCCATATTTATAAATGAAAATAAAAAAAGTGTTTTTAAAAATAGTTATTATGCTTGCTTGAAAGATGATAAACCTGTTAAAAATACTATAAAATTTAAGAAAAATTTAATAATTACAGGACCAAATGCTTCAGGAAAAACAACAATTTTAAAATCAACATTAATCAATATTATTTTTACACAACAATTTGGTTGTGGTTTTTATAATTCAGCAAAGTTAAAACCATTTAAGCATATACACTGTTATTTAAATATTCCTGACACATCTGGACGTGATAGTCTTTTCCAAGCTGAAGCAAGAAGATGTAAAGAAATATTAGATATAATTAGTTCTAATAAAAAAGATTTACATTTTTGTGCGTTTGATGAATTATATTCAGGAACAAATCCTGAAGAAGCAGAGACAAGCGCAATTGCGTTTATGATTTATTTACAAAAATATAAAAATGTACATAGTTTATTAACTACTCATTTTGTTAAAGTATGTAAAAAATTAGATAAAGTGTATGGAATACAAAATAGTAAAATGGTTGCAGAAAAAATTGCGCATAAAATAAAATACACATATAAATTAGAAAAAGGCATCTCTGAAGTTAAAGGAGGAATTAATGTTTTAACAGAAATGAATTATCCAAAAGAAATAATTTATAATACTATTTTTGGTTCAAATAATTAAATATAAATAATTCGTTAGTTAATAAATTAATTAATATTATATTTTTGTAATAAAATGGCATCTCTAGTAGATTTATTCTCTCCAACTTTTTTAATGTTTTTAGGAATATTACTTCTTGTTGTTGCGCTTATTGTAGTTTATTTTGAAAGTAGAATGAGAGAACAAAACCATAAGATTGCTTCAATGTTAAGTCTTGTATCTACTTTAGCAGAAGATGTGAATGGAATTAAAATAGGGTTAAATCATTTTGCAATGAATATGTCAGGAGGAACAATTCAGAAACCTTTAGAACAATCTAAAGAAGATAGTAAATTAATTGAAGTATCTGATGATGAGAAATCAGATACTGATTCTGATGATTCTGATGATGATGATGAAGCAGATGATGAAAAAAGTTCTATAGATGAGTATGAATATACTGACAAAACTGATTATTTAGACAAAGTCTTGGATGATGCAGAAAATGATGTCAAAGTATTTAAATTAAACATTAGTAACGAAGATGATGAATTAGATTTTGAAGAAAATAATTGCTTAGAAGAACTTGAAGTTCAATCCTCTGACGCTGAATCAATATCTAGTAAAAAATCAAAATTAAGTTCTAGTTTTGTTAAAAATATATTATCTCTTCAGTATGATGAAACCTCAGATAATGATGATGAAAAAAAAAACGATTATGAAAAAAAAAATGATGATGAACAAGAAATAATTATCTCATCATCAGATTTAAAAACAATTAATATTAATTTAGAAGATTCTCAACAAGAAAATGTTGATTATAAAAAACTACAATTACCAAGATTAAGAGGTATTGTTGTTGAAAAAGGAATTACTTCAACTTTAGACGCAACAAAATTAAAAAAACCAGAATTACTTAAATTGTTAGGAGTTGAATAAGATTTTATATAGTAATTATATAAAATGAGCTGGTCGACATGTTATAGTGGTTCTAATAATGTTAATTTTAATTTTCCACCAATAATGTCAGATGGAAGAAACTTTTCTTCATGGCAACCTGAAGCTGAAATCAATAAGAGAATTCAGGTTAAAGAAGGAATTCAATCTAATTGGCAATATCGACAATATTTACAAAATAATGGAATTCAAATTATGAATTATAATAGTATGGAATCTTGTTATGATTTAGGAGTTGACCCACACGTAAAATCAGATAGAACACCTTCTGATAATGTTCCATATAAATTTAAAAATGTGTTTGACACCAGTAGACCAGGATTTGGTTATTGTAATAGTGATTTAAAAAATCCTTATCTAACAAGCGAACAATTAAATTATAGATTAATTGCACCTTCAATTGATCCTGCAAATTACAAAAATATGGTTCCTAATGTAAAAATGTAAATATAAATATATTTATATAATGTGTAAACAATATAATAATAAGTTTTTATAATTTAATATTATATGAAAATTTTATCAATAGATGTTGGAATAAAAAATTTAGCATTTTGTCTTTTTGAAAAATCTTCAATAGATACACAGTTTAAAATCACAAAATGGGATGTTATTAATATATCAGAACAAGAAGATAATTTAAAATGTATATTTATAGATAAAAATATTTTATGCAATAAACCTCCAAAGTTTAAAAAAGATGAAAATTGTTATTGTTTAAAACATTCAAAGAAACAACAATTAAAAATTCCAACAACTGAACAAAAAACATCATTTATAAATAAACAAAAAATTCAAAAACTATATGAAATTGCAGATAAATACAATATTAAATATGAAAATAAAATTAAAAAAACTGATATAATAAAATTAATTAATGACTTTATTAATAATAATTTTTTTCAAATAATTGAAAGTAAAAAAGCTGCTGATGTAGATTTATTTAATATTGGATTAAATATTAAAACAAAATTTAATAAACTATTTGAAAATGAAAACAAAATTGATTATGTTATTATTGAAAATCAAATAAGTCCAATTGCAACTAGAATGAAAACTATTCAAGGAATGATTGTTCAATATTTTATTATGGCAAATTTTATTGTTGAACATATTGAATTTATTTCAGCTTCAAATAAATTAAAAGATTGTGATGCAAAAGATAAATCAACATATAGTGATAGAAAAAAATTAGGCATTTTAAAGTGTTTAGAAATTATTACGAATAATATTAATTTTTCAGAACATATTTCTTACTTTAACGGTCATAAAAAGAAAGATGATTTATCAGATTCTTTTTTACAAGGTATTTGGTATATTAATAATAAAAAAAAATAAATATAATTAATTCTAATA
>Ga0247841_10007246_pt1 | contig 16565 bp, 15 predicted proteins | sample LaCruzMarch2015__2_FD_192410 | JGI IMG/M metagenome (GOLD analysis project Ga0247841, IMG submission 192410) | Freshwater microbial communities from meromictic Lake La Cruz, Castile-La Mancha, Spain - LaCruzMarch2015_18m | ecosystem: Environmental > Aquatic > Freshwater > Lake | place: Spain... | reverse complement strand
CAAACAAACACCACCACCCTTCAATATATTCAGGGTGATCCTGAGTCTATCGAAGGACCAATAATTATTTAGAATTATAAGAACAGTTTTAGGTTCTTTTTTTTGTTACAATTTTTTCTTTACTTACCTGTTTTTGAGTGGTAATATTAAAATAAGGAGAGCATAAAAAGTTATGACTAAATTAGAAATAGCATTATTTAAAGGTAAAAAAATTAGGAGAAAATGGGATAATAGGAAAGCAAAATGGTTTTTTTCTGTTGTTGACGTTGTAGAAATATTGTCTGAAAGCAAAAATGCGAGAAAATACTGGAACAAATTAGCTGAGCGATTGCGCAGAGAAGGAAGCGAGTCGGTGACAAAATGTCACCAACTTAAATTACAGGCATCAGATGGAAAATATTACAAAACTGATGTTGCTGACACCGAAACTATGTTTCGTATAATTCAATCAATTCCTTCAAAAAACGCTGAGCCGTTTAAGATTTGGTTAGCAAAAGTTGGTTATGAGCGGATTGAAGAAATTCAAGATCCTGAAAAATCACTCAACAGAGCTAGAAAAAATTGGCAAAGGTTTGGAAGAAGTGAAAAATGGATACAACAACGGATGATGGGTCAAGAAACCCGCAATAAGTTAACTGATTATTGGAAGGATCACGATGTCACCAAGCAAGATGAATATGCCATACTGACCAATGTTATTCATCAAGAATGGAGTGGGTTATCGATAAAAAAACATAAAAACCTTAAAGGATTAAAAGCTCATAATCTACGCGATCATATGAGTGAAGCTGAGTTAATTTTTACAGCTCTAGCCGAACTTTCAACTCGGCAAATTGCTGAAACTGATAATGCGGTTGGGTTTATACTGAATAAATCGGCAGGTATAAAGGGTGGTCGGGTTGCCAAAAATGCAAGGAAAGAATTGGAGAAAAAAACAAACAAAAGGGTAATATCATCTGATAATTTTTTACCAAAAACGAAAAAGGAGATTAAGAATTAAATTAGTAACAAATCTTTTGTAACCTTTCCGTAACCTCCGGTAACCAAAAAAGTAACCTTTCACAGTAACATTTTATAACTTCATGTAACCATTAGTAACCTGTACCCAAGTAACCATATCCAGTAACTTTTCCAATGGGATTAAATTTATGACCAAAACCCAAGCAAAAAAGAAAATAGAAAAATATTATAAAAGTTTATAAAAACTGACGAAGGAATAAAATGGCAAATAGCAATCTAACAAATGCCAAAAAGGCAAAGAACGATGAGTTTTACACTCAATACGGCGATATTCAAAAAGAAATCGCTGCATATTTGGATTTTGACAAAAATACTTTCAAAGACAAAGTAGTTTATTGTAACTGTGACGATCCGTTCGAAAGCAATTTTTTTAAATATTTTGTACTTAAATTCAATGAACTTGGTCTGAAACAGCTTATCACCACCAGTTATAAACCTTCACCTGTTGCCAATACTGAACTTGTGTTGCAGCCATCCATTCTCCCCCATTATGAGGATAAAGTCGTAAGCCAACCGGCAGAGCCTAAGGGCAGACCAAAGGTTACTGCGAATAGATTTATCATCAACGAAGTTCACGATATTGATGATAATGGCGAATTCAACCTAAAAGATATTGCCGAGCAACTAAGGATGAATAAAAATAATGAATGGGCGCCGCTTAAAGAGGATGGCGATTTTAGAAGTCCAGAGTGCATAGAACTACTAAAACAATCCGATATTGTAATAACAAATCCACCTTTCAGTTTGTTTCGCGAATACGTTAAACAACTTTTTGATTACAATAAACAATTTTTAATTATCGGTAACATTAATTGCATAGCCTACAAAGAAATATTTCAAAAAATTAAAAAAAATGAAATATGGCTAGGTAATGGAATGGGAAGATGGATTTCTGGATTTATTGTACCTAAATCGTACGATTTATACGGAACAGAAGCGCGAATAGATAAGGATGGAAATAGAATCGTTGCCACTAATAGTTGTTTGTGGCTTACTAATCTCGATCATGGGCGTCGTCATAGACCATTACCGCTTATGACCACAGGAGATAACCTAAAATACAGCAAACACAAAGAAATCAAAGGCAAAAAGGCATATGATAAATACGACAATTACGACGCCATGGAAGTGCCATTTACCGATTCAATCCCAAGCGATTATGACGGTTTGATGGGCGTGCCAATTAGTTTTTTGGATAAATACAATCCTAACCAGTTTGAGATCATCGATATAAATCCTCATTTTTTTACAATCACAGAAAAAGGATTACTAAAACCACCTCAATTAAAAATAGCAGGACAAAAAGATCCATATGCAAGAATTTTAATTAAACATAAGAAAAAATAATATGGAAAAATTAAAAGTAGAATTAGAAAATTGTTATGGCATAAAAAAACTTAAGCACGAGTTTGATTTTACTAATTGTCATACCTTTGTTATGTATGCACCAAACGGAGCGATGAAAACATCATTTGCGAACACATTTAGTGACTTAGCAAAAGGGAAAAAACCATGCGATCGCATGGATGATTCATTGATACCTACTTATAAAATTGTTATTAACGAGACAAATAGCCAAATAACTTCAGAGATGATCTGCGTTATAGAACCATACAACGAAAATTTTTTTGATTCTGGAGATAAAGTGCTTACACTCTTGGCGAACGATGCGATTAGGAAAGAATATCTAAATGTATACTTAGAGCTTGATAACGAAAAACAATTGCTGATTAAAAATCTTAAGAAAACATCAAGAAGTAATAATTGCGAAGCAGAATTAATCTCTACATTTTCTGCTGATAATGAAAGTATTTTTGAAATATTTCTTGAATTAGTTGATGATGCCAGAAAGTTTAATGAAAAATTCAACTTTAAATATAATGATGTATTCGATCCTCAGGGAAGAGTGAAGGTCTTTCTTGAAGACAATAAAGAGCTTTTTGATCAATACTGCGATAAATATGAAGAACTAATTAGCCATTCTGATTTTTTCGCCAAGTGTGGTGAAACTATTTTTGGTACGACTGAAGCAAAAAATATTAGCGATTCTGTAAAAGGAAATGAGTTTTTCTCTGCGGGACACGAGTTTAACATTAAAAAATATGGTGAAGTTGATGGCAATAAACGTTTTGAAGATATTATTGATCAAGAAATCAAAAAGATTTTTAACGACCAAGGATTAAAAGATATCTTCGACAAAGTTGAGAAGAAACTTAATGCAAATCAAACACTTGCTGCATTTAAAAAAGCCATAGAGAAAGAACCGTCTCTGGTTTTGAAACTTAAAGATTACGAACAATTTAGAAAACATGCTTGGTATAGTTACCTCAATCAAATAATTAATGAGCTGGATAATTTAGTAGAGTTATATAAGAAAAAAAAGCCCGAAATAGAGTCTATCGTTGCAAAAGCGAGTAGGCAAAGATCAAAATGGGAAGATGCCATTCAGGAATTTAGCAATAGATTCCTAAACATGCCTTTTACATTAGAGATCAAAGATAAGTCTGACGCAATTCTTAATTTGCAAACCCCGACAATATCTTTTAAGTTTAAAAATAAACCCGTCGACAGAAAGAAAATGCTCGACGTGCTGAGTCGAGGAGAAAAGAGGGCTTTTTATATTCTAAACGTTATTTTTGAAGTTAAATCTCGGCAACTTAGCAACCAAGAGACTTTGTTTATAATTGATGATATAGCTGACTCCTTTGACTATCAGAACAAATATGCAATTGTTGAATATGTTCATGACATTTCGGGTGAGCAAAATTTTTTCTCCATAATATTAACCCACAATTATGACTTTTATAGAACGATTACCAGCAGGTTGGGACTGCCTAGAAAAAATAGGTTACATGCGATAAAAACAAAAGACGAGATTATGATCGGTAAAGAAGTTTATCAAAATTCCCCATTCAAGACATGGCGGGAAAATATGAAAAGTGGACAGTATTATGATAAAACCTATATTGCAAAAGATGCAAAAAAACACATTATCGCTCTTGTGCCTTTTGTGCGTAATCTAATCGAATTCAGTGGTTTTGAAAATTCTTCTACCCTACACGGAAAAGATTTTGACGTGCTAACTAGTTTACTACATTCTAAAAGCAATACTAAACAAATCACCTTTAGGGACTTAAAAAAAATATATCTTGAACACTTAAATAAAAACGATTTTGATTCATCGCTTGCCGATGATGATGTTATTTACCACACGATTATTGATTTAGCTAACAATATCGGTGATGAAGAATTCAATCTTGAAAATAAAATTATACTTTCTGTCGCTATTCGGCATAAAGCTGAAGAGTATATGTGGTCAAATATTTCCAACAAGTCCCCAATAAACGATAAACAAACAAGAGAATTATTTAACAGGTATAAAAAAGATTTTCTTAACGATTCGAGCCATAAAGATGCAATACGCACATTGGAAAGCGTAAACATTATGACTCCGGAAAATATTCATATTAATTCATTTATGTACGAACCAATTTTGGACATGGGGATAGATGGATTAAAAAATTTATACGAAAAAGTTTGCTCACTATGATTATTAATAATTAATTTTAAGAAAGTCATCATGAAAAAAATTAAAGTATCTATTCAAGACGAAAACACACTTATTTTGATAGAAGATGGTTCAAGAGGCGACTTTATAGATTTAAAATCTATCCATGAAACCGACATTGATAAAACGACAATCGCAAATGTGGTTCATTCTATAAAACGCGATGCATTTAATGCTGAATTGAAAAAAGAAAAAGATGCTATCGAACGCGAGAATAACTTAAAGTTAGAACTTAAAGAAAAAGAGTATGCCAATCGTGCAAAAGAAGACTTGTCAGAAAAAGATAAAGAGATCGCTACCCTTAATTCTAAATTAGAAAGTGTTGTAGAAAAGACAGCGTCAAGTGTAAAGCTTAAAGCCCTTCAAGAGCTTACAGATAAAGAAAAAGAATATCAAGAAAAGTTAAACGAAAAAGACACTGAAATAAATAACATTAAACATGAGAAAGAACTAAGCGAAGAAAAATTTAAAGAACAAATCAAATCTAACGAAACCGCTCTTGTTTCTTTTAAAGAAATGCGTACAAAAATGAGTACCAAAATGATTGGTGAATCACTTGAAGCGCATTGTGAAAATGAATTTAATCGTATTCGTCATATCGCATTTCCTAATGCAAAATTTGGTAAAGACAACACGGTATCAGAATCCGGTTCGAAGGGAGACTATGTTTATCGAGAAACTGATGATGATGGAAATGAGGTTCTGTCTATTATGTTTGAAATGAAAAATGAAGATGACGCTACTGCCACCAAGAAAAAGAATGCAGATTTTTTTAAAGAATTAGACAAAGATCGCCGAGAGAAAAAATGCGAATATGCTGTTTTGGTAAGTCTCCTTGAAAAAGATAATGAATACTACGATGACATTGTGACGGTTCACGAATACAAACTCATGCATTCGATACGTCCTCAACACTTCATTGCTATTATTGGCTTCTTACGCCAAGCGAATATTAAATCACAATATCTGCGACGTGAAATTTCTATGCTTAAAAATCAGAATATCGATGTATCAAATTTCGAAACTAATATGAATGCCTTTAAAGATGCTTTTTCAAGAAATTGTAATTTAGCATCAAAACAATTTTCTGATGCCATTGAGGGAATAGACAAGACCATTGCTTATTTAAATAAAGTTAAGGATAGCTTGTTGAAATCTGATAACAACTTGCGACTGGCAAATGACAAAGCCGCGGATTTATCTATTAAAAAACTTACCTCTGGTAGTCCAAGCGTTGCTAGAGCTTTTGAAAAGATCAGTAAAGAAAAAAAGGAATAAAATTATGAAAACAATTTTAAAAACCTACATTACCGTTAAAAAAATTTGCGAGGGGTTTGTTTATAACGAGCTTGAGGGCAAAGGACTTTTTGGACTATCGGGAAAATTAACCATTCAGCCGGAATATCAGCGTAACTATATTTATGCCTTAGATGGCGGTAAAAGAGAGGCTGCAGTTATCGAATCAATCCTTAAGGAATATCCGATAGGTTTGATTTATTTTAACAAAGTCAGCGACGACAATTTGGAAATCTTAGATGGACAACAGCGTATTACTAGCCTCGGGCGCTTTATAACCGACAAATTTGCCATAAAAGACGAAAACGGCATGGAACAATATTTTAGTGGTATGGCAAAAGACAAACAAAGTAAAATTTTAGAAACCTGTTTGCTTATTTACGAATGCGAAGGGAAAGAAAGCGAGATAAAAGAATGGTTTAAAACCATCAATATTGCCGGAGTGCCTTTGAATGAGCAGGAATTATCAAATGCTATATATTCTGGTCCTTTTGTAACGCTTTGCAAAGAAGAATTTTCCAACAGTCAAAATGCTAATATCCAAAAATGGAGTGCATATATAACAGGCAGCGCTAATCGGCAGGAATTTTTGGAACGAGCGTTGGATTGGGTGAGTAAAGGTAGTATCGGCGGTTATATGAGCCGCCATCGTTACGACAAGGATATTACTGAATTAAAAACATATTTTAACACTGTGATCGATTGGGTGTCGAGCGTTTTTAGTGATGTGGAGAGTGAAATGCGTGGGCTAGAGTGGGGAAGATTATATAAGACATATCACGAAAAAGTGTATGATCCGGCCAAAATTTCAAAAGAAGTTCATGAACTTTATGCCGATCCATATGTCAAAAGCCAAAAAGGGGTTTTTGAATATATTCTCGGTGGATCTGTCGATACAAAATTACTCGATGTTCGTGTATTTGATGAAGCAACTAAGAAATCTGTTTATACAACACAAACTGCTATGGCGGAAAAGAAAAAGAAATCAAACTGCTCGAATTGTGCAATTGGGCATGATGTCAACAAAAGCAAAATTTGGAAATTTGACGAAATGGATGCTGACCATGTAAAAGCATGGAGTAAAGGTGGTTCAACATCAATAAAAAATTGTGAGATGTTGTGTAAGACCCATAATCGAGCAAAAGGAAATCGATAAGTAAATGAATAGGTAGAGCAGGCGCGTTTTTCCAAAAATCCCTGCTTCAAAAGATGTTTGTATTGGAGTAAATATGTTAAAAGAACAACCCAAAGTAGTAAAAAATGCTTTTGAAGAAGCTATTTGTAATCTTCAGAGTAAGATAGACGGTTTTGTATTTCCACTAATTTTACCACCATTTATGAATATCAATGAAGATGTATTGTTTGATGTATTCGGAAATCTTAGAAAGATGGGAAAAGTAAAAGACCTTCATGTATTAATATACTCATACGGAGGTGATGCACATACAGCTTTTCATATTGGAAGATTATTACAAAAATTTGCTACCGGCAAATTAATAATTTACATTCTAAGGGAAGCAAAAAGTGCAGCAACATTAATTTCATGCGCAGCAAATACCATAATTTTTACCGATATTTCAGAACTTGGGCCAATGGATCCTCAAATAACTAATAAAACGACGAAAGAAAGTTATAGTCCCCTGGCGATTAAACACACTATGGAATTATTGTCCGAAGAAAGCAAGCTCGACCATAAAGTTTTAGTTGAGATATTATCTGGCAAATTGCCAGGGCCACTTGTTTTAGGAGAACATTTGAAATCATTAGATACAGCAAAAGATTATATATATAAGTTGCTCACAGGAAGAATGTTTACTGATAAAAAAGATTCAGAAATTGCACGAACTATCGCAAACAAACTTGTTTTGGGCTACCCGGATCATGGATATTGTATTGATTATTTAGAAGCAAAAGAGATTGGACTAAAAGTCGAAGAAGCCGGCGAGGACATTTCAGACAAATTATGGAATGTCATGAAAGTATATAAAAGAATATGGGACGAATTTCTTAGGATTATGAAAGACAATAAAGACAGCGGGGAAAAGGATAGCGCAATCAAATTGTTAACAGACTTGCAAGATGCTGTTGATAAACTCATAGAAAAACAATTAACTGTCAAAAAAGTTTCGGGAACAGAAAAGAAATGACAACACAATTGGAACAAGCAGAAATTTGAGAAAAAATTGTCTAGCGTGTAGTTAAATAAATTTATAATATAGAATTAGTAAAAGAAAAACAATGAGGCCAGGCGTTAAAGAAATTAAGAAAATTTGGGATTGGACAAGAAAAGACATCGAAGATCTTTTTAAAGCGTTTTGTATTCCCTTAGAAAAGGGCGTATTAGGAAGTGGTCCAACAAACGCATACGCTATATATTTATTTTGTATGATTGATCTATGGGGCTCAATTTTCTTAAGTAAATTCGGCGAAAGAAATACTGGACAAAATGTTTCGCATTTTTTAAATTTATTAAATGAAAAAAGTCCTGATTTATATAGATTTGAAGAGGGCAATTTATCAAATTTGGCTGACCAATTAAGAAATAATTTAGCTCATAATTACGGGTTAAGAGTAATAAAATCGAACAAGATTCAGGAGTGGTTAGAAATTAATGTGAATAATGTTGGTCCAATTATTTTTACAAATGATAATGGGCGAATCCAAATAGATTGTATGCGTTTAAAGGATCACGTTTTAGAAATTATTGAAGAATGGCTTAAAAAAATAATTATATTGACTAATCCTCAAAAAATTAATCCACGATCGGATGTTAAGCCCCCGATTATGATATAATAAATCTATGAAAATAAAGATTGATCCAACGGTTGAGAAGTTTATTCAAAGCTTAAGAGAAACAACAGTTGCAAAAATCTTAAGAACCATTGATTTATTAGAAAAATTTGGCAATCGATTGGGAATGCCTCATAGTAAAAAAGTTTCTAATAAATTATTCGAATTACGAATTAGGGGTGAGCAAGAAATCCGTATTTTTTATTGTTTTAATAAAGGATTAATTTATTTAATTCACGGATTTATAAAAAAATCACAGAAAACTCCACAGAAAGAGTTACAAAATGCCGAGAGAAGACGTAAGCGCTTGACAAAAATATAACTTATAAGTTATAATAATATTATGAAAGATTATAAAAGCTTCAAAAAACAACTTTTAAAAAATAAAAATGTTAAAAAGGCCTATGATGAGTTAGACCCAGAGTTTGTTTTGATTGAAATGATAATAGAAAAACGGCTTAAGCAGGGATTAACTCAAAAACAGCTTGCTAAAAAAATCGGTATTCAACAACCGATTATTTCGCGTCTTGAATGCGGTACTTATAATCCGTCGATTAAATTTTTACACCGTTTAACAGATGCACTTGATGCAAATTTAAAGATATCCATTTCCTAGATTTTATTTTACTTATATTATGAAGAATTCTGTAACCTAAATCATATTTTGGTATTGACCGCGTATAATTCCTTCCTGAAAAATGGATTTCGTCCTATTATTACAGGAACGTCATCACCCGGTCTGCGACTTGAATTTTATTCAGGTCTTGACAAAAAATTGGCGGTTGTATATGATGTAAATACTGTGGAAAAGCAAGGAGTTTTAAAGGATGTTTATTCGAACAACAACTGAAGATGGAGGTGGTGGCAACTAACTTTTGCTAGTAATTTGTTACTAGGAATTAGTTTGTAGCCGCTACCTAAAAGTAGCGGATTTTGTTTAATAAACACGTTTTTCCCACAAGTTCATTAATAAATTAGGGTAAGAAATAGCAATTTCAGTATTTTTATAGTTGTAAATTCTTACAGCTCTCGATAGTTAAGTACTAATCAAGAGCATATGGTGGATGCCTTGGGAGATTTAGCCGAAGAAGGACGTGGTAGACTGCGATAAGCCTCGGGGAGGAGCCAAACATCCGTTGAACCGAGGATTTCCGAATGGGGAAACCTAGCGTCGTAAACCGACGTTGTTTTATGAGGCGCAAGCTTCATAGAAAGGGAACCTGGGGAACTGAAACATCTAAGTACCCAGTGGAAAAGAAAACAATAATTCCGCATTTGCGGAATAGTATTAAGAAGGTTGCAAAATCTTCTTAATATTGTGATTCCCAGAGTAGTGGCGAGCGAAATGGGAAGAGTCTAGATTTAAGAAAGCAAAGAATTTCTAGTTGAATGAATCTGGAAAGGACAGCCAAAGAGGGTGATAGCCCCGTAAACGAAAGGATTTTTTGAAATATTAAATCATCCCGCCTTTTGGCGGGATTAAGTACTGTCGGACACGTGAAATCCGGCAGGAAGATGGGTGGATCATTATCCAAGACTAAATACTAAATCTCACCGATAGTGAACAAGTACCGTGAGGGAAAGGTGAAAAGTACCCCGGAGCGGGGAGTGAAATAGTACCTGAAACCATATGCTTACAAGGAGTCGGAGCCTCGCAAGGGGTGACGGCGTGCCTTTTGAAGAATGAGCCAACGAGTTAGCTAGGCATTGCAAGTCTAAGGTCGAATGACCGAAGGCGTAGCGAAAGCAAGTCTTAATAGGGCGTTTAGCAATGTTTACTAGACCCGAAACCAGGTGATCTATCCATGGACAGGGTGAACCTTGATGAAAATCAAGGGGAGGCCCGAACCCACGTCTGTTGTAAAGGGCGGGGATGATCTGTGGATAGGGGTAAAATTCCAATCGAACCTGGAGATAGCTGGTTCTCCCCGAAATATATTTAGGTATAGCAGCATGATTAAGCTTGGGGGTAGAGCACTGGATGGGTCCTGGCGTCGCAAGATGCCAAACCCAATCAAACTTCGAATACCAAGTGTTTTATCATGCTAGTCAGCACATCCCGGCTAAGCGGGATGGAGCGCAAGGGAAACAGCCCAGACCACCATCTAAGGTCCCTGAATTTGACTAAGTGGTAAAGGATGTAGTAATCCCCAGACAACTAGGAGGTTGGCTTAGAAGCAGCCATCCTTTAAAGAAAGCGTAACAGCTCACTAGTCAAGGTTTATTGCGCCGAAAATTCAACGGGGCTAAAGTCAAATACCGAAGATGTGGATGTTATTGCGCAAGTGATAATGTGGTAGGGGAGCGTTCTAATGACTGTGAAGCGGAAGTGTAAACGACCGTGGAGTTCATTAGAAGTGAGAATGTTGGCATGAGTACACGAATTAAGTCGATGAGAAATCGACTCTCCGTATGTCCAAGGTTTTCCTCTCAACGATAATCGGAGAGGAGTTAGTCGGTCCTAAGCTCTAAAAGAGCGATGGGCAGCTGGTTGATATTCCAGCACTACTTAATGATTATATTACGATGACGCCCGATTGAGATTGTCAGAGAATCATGGTTTATTTTTGACAGTGCAAATTGGGACAAGAAAAGTTGTAATCCACTACATTAAGTATCCGTACCACAAACCAACTCAGGTGGATGAGGCGAGTAGCCTCAGGAGATCGAGAGAACCCTTCCAAAGGAACTCGGCAAAAAAACGACTGTAACTTCGGAATAAAGTCTGCCGCGTGTGCTCGCAAGAGCATCGCACGCGGCCGCAGCGAACGTTTTTCAGGCGACTGTTTACCAAAAACTTAGGTCTCTGCAAACCCATTTAGGGGAAGTATAGGGGCTGATGCCTGCCCAGTGCTAGAAGGTCACGGGGATGGCTGACTCCGATTTATATTGGAGAAGGCCTGAACTTAAGCCCTAGTGAACGGCAGCGGTAACTATAACCGTTCTATGGTAGCGAAATTCCTTGTCGTGTAAGTTACGACCCGCACGAATGGCATAACGGTCTGAAAACTGTCTCTGGAAGGGACTCGGTGAAATTGCAATAGGGGTGAAGATGCCCCTTACCCGCGGCAAGACGGAAAGACCCCGTGGAGCTTTACTATAACTTGATATTGAATTCAATTGTAACTTGTATAGAGTAGGTGGGAGCTTTGGCAACAATGTAACACCACCCTAGCTATATTTGAATTCTAACCCTGATGTAATGTCGGGAGACAGTGTCAGGCTGGTAGTTTAACTGGGGCGGTTGACTCTAAAATTGTAACGGAGTCGCTCAAAGGTCAGCTAACACCGGATGGAAATCGGTGTGATAGGACAAACCCATAAGCTGGCTTAACTGCAAGGGAGACATCCCGCGCAGGTGCGAAAGCAGGAGTTAGTGATCCGGTCCGTTCGAATGACAGACGGACCGCTCAACGGATAAAAGCTACCCCGGGGATAACAGGCTGATCGGGCCCAATAGCCCACATAGACGGCCCGGTTTGGCACCTCGATGTCGGCTCATCGCATCCTGGGGCTGTAGTAGGTCCCAAGGGTTTGGCTGTTCGCCAATTAAAGCGGTACGCGAGCTGGGTTCAGAACGTCGCGAGACAGTTCGGTCCTAATCTGCCGTGGGCATAAGAATTTTGCGAGGAGTTGTCTCTAGTACGAGAGGACCGAGACGAACGAACCTCTGGTGTACCAGTTGGACCACCAGGTCCATTGCTGGGTAGCTATGTTCGGAGTGGATAACCGCTGAAAGCATATAAGCGGGAAGCCCACCTCAAGATTAAAATTCTCAGATCGCCCAAAGACTATGGGCTTGATAGGCTCCAGGTGTAAGGTCGGTAACGACTTTAGCCGAGGAGTACTAATTGATCATAATTGTATTTAACTATTATAGGGCATAAGAATTTGCAACTATAAAAGTACTGAATAGATTAGTTTAAGTGATATAAATCATCAGAATAGAAGCAGATAATTTTAATTATCTGCTTCATCCTGGTGGTTCTAGCGAAGGGGAAACACCCGATTCCATTTCGAACTCGGAAGTTAAGCCCTTCAGCGGCGATGATACTTGGTCCGCAAGGACCTGGAACAGTAGCTCACTGCCAGGACTAATCAAAAAATCATCCCTAAAAGGATGATTTTTTGTTTGAACAATAAGGTTCATCCTTGACATAATGTAAAGTGAGCTTTACAATATAGGTAAATTATATGGCAAGAATTCATTGTCGAATTAGAATTTTTCGTAAAAAGAGAAATTTAACCCAAGAAGAACTCGCTCAAAAGCTAGGTATCTCTCGGCAGTCTTTGATTTCTCTTGAAGGAGAAAAATCTTTTCCTTCGCTACCTTTGGCTTTTAACATCGCTCAAATATTCGAATTACCCATAGAATTTATTTTTGGCTCAAGAACAGAATTATCGTTTGATAACCAGAATAATCACCAAAGTTTAATTACGCCGATGGTAGAAATTCAGGAACTAGAAAAAGAAATCATTGTGAGAATTCAATTATTAGGTGTAAAGCCACAGGAAATAGTACTCAGTATTAACGAAAATGCAGTATCGGTTCAATTAGATCGCGAAGAAATTAATTTTACCAGAACAATTACGCTACCTACAAAAGTCGAGGCAAGTCAAGCGAAAGCGGATTTTAAAGATAATATTTTAACCATAACTGCGCCGAAATTGGATTCACAAAAAACAAAAACTATTCAACTTAAAATTAATTAGCGACATCTTGATTTTTGGAAAATTTTATGTTATAATTAGTGATAGCAAAAGATAAGTTGACTAAGTTTATAGGGAGGGATTATGGACGATCAACAAAACCCGATTCCTGGTGGCGATATGCCACAAGATCAAGGTGTACCTGCACAAGACCCGATGGCTACGCCCAGCGAACCAGCTGGTGTTCCGCCTACTCCTGCTCCAGCCACACCTGGAGAGGAAGCTCCTGAAGCACCCGTAGAAGAACCAACGAGTGCTCCTAGCGAACCAGTTGATGCTCCTAAAGAAGAGCAGCCGATACCACCGGTTCAATAAAATTCGAAATTCTTATTTCAAGTAAAGATCCCCCACTTCGCGTAAAGCTACGAGGGGGATTTTTACTTTTTATCTATTACTTGTTAAAATGATGATAAGATTTTATGCGTATTATTGCTGATTTTCATCTTCATAGTAAGTTTTCTCGTGCCACTTCTCGTGACATGGTTATTGATAATATAGCCAAATGGGCAACCTGGAAAGGAATCAACCTAATTGGTACAGCGGATTTTACTCATCCGCTATGGTTTTCGGAAATAAAAAACCAGCTTAATGATTTAGGAAATGGTTTATTTTCTGCCAAGAATTTTCCTAAAATAAAATTTATATTAACCACGGAAATAAGTTGTATCTATTCAGAAGGCGGGCAGGTCCGTAAAGTTCATAATGTAATTTTTGCTCCTTCTTTGGAAGCAGTAGAAAAAATTAATCGAAAATTATCCGTTATCGGTAATCTATATTCAGACGGCCGCCCAATTTTGGGGCTTAGCTCCTATGATTTAACCAAAATAATATTAGAAGTTGATAAAAACTGTCTAATTATACCTGCTCATGCTTGGACGCCTTGGTTTTCTATTTTTGGCTCAAAAAGCGGGTTTAATTCTATTGAAGAATGTTTTCGCGACTTATCAAAAGAAATTTTTGCCGTGGAAACAGGACTTTCCTCTGATCCGGAAATGAATTGGAGACTTTCTAAGCTAGATCCAATCGCTTTAATCTCTTGCTCAGATGCTCATAGTCCGGCCAATTTAGGTCGCGAAGCTACGGTTTTTGAATTTAAGGATAATAATTATGGCTACCAAAATATTATCGATGCCTTAAAATTCAAAAAAAATAATTTTCCTAATCTTAAAGATAATCCGCTTAAATATACTATTGAATTTTTTCCGGAAGAAGGTAAATACCATTTTGATGGACATAGATTATGTAATGCTACTTGTCTAAATCCTACCGAAACGAAAAAATATCAAGGAATTTGTCCGGTTTGCAAAAAACCTTTGACAGTAGGAGTGATGAATAGGGTAGAGGAATTGGCTGATCGGCCCGAAGGATATCATCCTTCCGGATTTCCCGGTTCAAAACACTTAGTCCCGCTTCAAGAAATTATTGCTGAATCGTTCGGCGTGCAAAAAAATAGCGTCAGAGTACAAGAAGAATATCAAAAAATGGTTTATCTTTTTAATTCGGAATTCAATATTTTGCTCGATGAACCAATCGAAAATATCGCTAAAAACCATAGTGCCAAAATTGCCGAAGGAATTAGTTTTATGCGCGAAGGAAAAGTAAAGAAAATACCAGGCTATGACGGAGTATATGGCATTGTCAAAGTATTTGATGCAAAGGAAAGGCAAAAAAATGAACCAAAACAAAAAACCCTCTTCTAGTAATACCCAATTTATAATTTTATTAATTATTATTGTTATTTTAACTATTCTGGCAATCTTTTTACCTAAGACGGAAGATGCTCAGAACAGCGAAGTTAATAATAATCCTACTTCGATTGAAGTTATCGAAAGTCAAGGGACACTGCCTAGTTCTCAAGGGGTCGAAAACGATCAAGAAAATTCTAATTCTCCTCAGCAAAATCCTGCCACTATAGAAGATTTAGGCGGTAATAATTCTGCACCAGGCAATATTGATAATTTATTGAAAGATAAAGAAATCGAACTAAAATAAATCGGGGGATAAAACATGCCGGAATTACCAGAAGTCGAAACTATTAAACGACAATTGGTTGACAAAGTAGTTGGTTTAACTATCGAAAATGTTTTAGTTAATAAACCTAAGCTTTTTGTCGGCAATCCTCAAAAAATAATCGGTTTAAGGGTACTAAGAGTAATGAGACGAGCTAAGATGATTATTATTGATTTAGAAAATGATCAACATCTTTTGATTCATCTAAAAATGAGTGGTCAGCTTATTTATGCGGATAAATTTGGTCAATACGGAGGTGGTCATCCTATTCCTCCTTCAAATATTCCGGTTCCTAATAAATTTACTCATATAATCATTGAATTTTCCAACGGGTCAAAATTATATTATAACGATATTCGTCAATTTGGTTGGATTAAAATATTAACAAAGAAGAAATTAGAAGATGAATTAAAAAAATTAGGACCGGAACCGTTATTGGAAGAATTTACACTAGAAAAATTTCGTGAAAATTTATTTATCCATAAAAAATTAAAAATTAAACCTACTCTAATGGATCAATCGGTAGTAGCGGGAGTTGGTAATATCTATGCCTGTGAAGCGTGTTTTATAGCGAGAATTGATCCACGTCGACGGATAGAATCCTTAACCAAACAAGAAATAAAATCTTTATTTTGCGCAATTAAAAAGGTATTAACGTTAGCAATTAAATACCGAGGCACTTCAGCCGATGCTTACGTCACTTTAGAGGGCGAAAAAGGGGATTACTACAATCGACGTTTGGTTTATGATCGAGAAGGTGAGCAATGTCCTAATAATTGCGGCGGCAAAATAACCAAGATTATATTGGCCGGCCGGGGGACTTATTTTTGCCCAATTTGTCAAAAATAAGATTTTTCCACAGTATTTACATTAATCCGTAATCATTTTTTTTATTTTTGTGATATAATATAGCTGAAAGAATTTTTATATCCTTGCTAAGGAGGGGTTTGCTTAATAACAGCAAAAAAGAATTTAAGTACCTCAGTCGCGAAATCACTAAAACCGGGCAAGCAATTAAAGAGGATGTTCACGAGGGAGTAGAGACTCTTGTTTCTTGGTTTAACCCGGCACATAAACGCCTTAAAAAGCGCTATTTTTGGTATGAAACTTGGCACAAAAATCCTCATTACAAAGAAGTACATTGGGCTATTGTAGCGCTTTGTTTGATTCT
>Ga0247841_10007241_pt1 | contig 16584 bp, 9 predicted proteins | sample LaCruzMarch2015__2_FD_192410 | JGI IMG/M metagenome (GOLD analysis project Ga0247841, IMG submission 192410) | Freshwater microbial communities from meromictic Lake La Cruz, Castile-La Mancha, Spain - LaCruzMarch2015_18m | ecosystem: Environmental > Aquatic > Freshwater > Lake | place: Spain... | reverse complement strand
ACGCAGATAAATTTCATTCCCGGATTTCCCGAAAGCTTTGGCAATGAGGTTTACGTCAAACCTTGCAAGATCACGTATGGTCTTTATTCCCATGCGGTTTAGCTTTTCGGCAGTTTTACCACCAACACCGTACATTTCTTTCACTGGAAGCGGCCAGAGTTTTTCCGGAATATCATGTTCCCATAATTCGGTGATGCCGAGGGGTTTCTTCATTTCCGCCGCCATTTTTGCGAGGAACTTGTTTTCAGCGATTCCGATTGAGCACCAAAGCCCGAGTCTGTCTTTGATTTCATCCATTATACGTTTTGCGGCTTCTACAGGTTTGCCAAAGAGTCCTTCACAACCTGTCATTTCCAGCCAGGCCTCATCAATGCTGTTCTGTTCCAGAATCGGTGTAAAGTTCGATAGCAGGTCCATGACGTCTTTTGATTTCTGCTCATAGAAATGATGATCCGGCGGCACCAGGATCATTTTAGGGCAAAGCTTCAAAGCTTCGTGAAGAACCATGGCCGTCTTGACCCCAAATGATCTTGCCTCGTAGTTTGCCGCAAGAATGATGCCCGAACGCTTCTTCGGATCACCGGCAACAGCCGCTGGTACTCCGACAAGAGAATCATTCCTTGTCATTTCACAACTAATGAAAAAGGCATTCATATCAACGAGAAATATAACTTTCTGCATGAAATACCTATCGAAGTAATCGCTCACGTTATGGGGCAATCCCAACAGCCGTACAATCGAGTATCAGGCTGATTGTAAAACCATTTCATCGTCTGCTTTGCAACGAAAATATTTGCTCTTTATCTTTCCCAGAAGAGATGACCTCTCCGGCGTTATCGTCCATGTACGGGAAAGAAGAAAAGTCGATGTTACTTTATCTGAGCAAGGCCCACCAGGCAAAGACAAGTACTGCTAGCAAGCCGGGGAATACAGGGTCTGGATTAGCAAACCGTTGATAAAAAATACATTGGACTTTCCTGAGTTTTGAGTATAACCGTTTGCAACATTGAATTTTTGGAGGGGTGGTTTTTCGAGTGGGCGATGTTACGTGTAACTTCCTGAAAGGCTTAAAATTATTATTTTTGTCGGCATCTAAGGACTTGCAAATACACAGCGTTAATTTAAGCATCTTCACGGTTTATTGAATCGTGGTTGAAAGCTTGCAAAGCCTCGGGTCTGTTTTCCGATCTGACAAGTAAAATATTCCGTCGAAAAAAATGCGACCTGCGTTTGTCGTTGAGACATTGATTTATCAACGACAATCCCATATAGTTAGTAAAATTACGACAAAAACTGGAATGTACAAGGATAGAACTTTGGTAAAAAAGCGGTGAAAGGGGAACGAGAGAGTTTGCCAAGTAAGCGACGATGATCAAATATAAATATCTTAATGCGGTTGGGTGGGGACTCCATCAGGACTAATATATGCAATTTTGAAGGAATCTAAGGAGAAGCGTAAGAAACCTTAATTGCCAACAATCTAAAAAGGAGAACTGACATGGGACTATTTGATTTTTTTAAACCTAAACATGCACTTCCGCCCGAAGTCGATGATGTGATGAAGAAAATCTCGTTAATGGCATTTCCAGGTGGTCAGAAGCAGATTGATGAAGAGACTTTTCAACTTCACGCACTGCTTCGTGGTAAACTGACCAAGGACGAGTCCATCCGTCTTCTCCGTCGCACCAAAGCCCTGCTAATCATCGCGGATGACAAATCAGAGACACGTATTACAGAGAGCATCAGAGCAAGCTCTAATGGTAAGCTGACTGAAAACGAGGCACGTTTGGTCTACGTCTTCTTAACTGGCATTACGGGACCTGTTACGTCAGGTGGTGACGGTTCTTCGGACGAACAGGCCGTGATTATTAATGCCACCTCCACGATCGTAGGAATATCTGAGGAATACGCCTACGTCGAACGTGCGTGTGGTAAGAAGGATGTGGACTTTACCCTTGAAAGGCAAATGCATATAACCAAAAACGAGCGTGACTACGACGTACTGCACATAATAATGAAGGATGGTTCAAAGCGCGGATTCTGGTTTGATATCACATCATTCTTCGGGAAGTTCTGAGAAAACTGACTGCCACTTTTTATCCCCTAACTGTTCGGGGAGATCATAACTTTTACACGTAAAATTATAATTCTACTGCGTTTAATGTACCCCCATTCGATGGAATCGCAATTGAATTCATCTGGAGCTCAGTCCACTGTCTACAGAAGATATACAGACGCCCAAAATAATATTAAAGATCGTACAATCTTGATTCCTACCATACCAAATTATCGATATGAAATTGTAATTTGAGAAATAAGGAAAGATAATATGGCATCCGCGTTTATGAAGAAATTTATTTCCCTTCTTTATTCTTCAAAACATCATATATTAGTATCCCTCCTTTCACAGATACATTTATCTGATCACCTGAAGAAATCTTTCCACTCATGATCATATCCGAGAGCGGAATACTTATGAGGTCGTCGATCACCCTTAAAAGTGGCCTTGCACCATATTGCTCATTGTGTCCTTTCTCGGCCAGGTAAGTAAGGACATCCTCTTGTGGATCTGCCAGATTGTATCCCTGATCGACCATTCGTTTTCTTAACTGTGCAACTATTAGCCATGCAATCTTTATTATGTCGTCACGGGATAGAGGTTTGAAGATAATGATGTCATCAATTCGGTTGAGTAATTCCGAACGAATCCGCATTTTCAGTTTGGCGATTATTCTATCCTGGCGATCATCCTCAATTTCCAAACCGAATCCCAGAGGACCTTTTTGCATATGATCTGCGCCAATGTTAGATGTCATAACAAAGATGGCGCTTTTCCCGTCTATGACTCTCCCTTTTGCATCAGTTATTCTTCCTTCATCAAAAAGTTGCAGGAAAAGATCAAGAACCACTGGATGGGCTTTTTCGATTTCATCGAGCAAGACGACTGCATATGGTTGGCGACGGAGACGACTAGTAAGTTGTCCTTCCTCTTCATATCCAACATAGCCCGGCGGAGCGCCGATAAGTTTGGCAATGCTATGTTTTTCCATGAATTCCGACATATCCAAGCGGATTATAGCCTTTTCAGAACCGAAAAGAAATGACGTCAATGCTTTGGCCAATTCCGTCTTTCCAACGCCGGTTGGACCTAGAAATAGGAATACACCCTGGGGCTTCCCAGGGGCCCTCAAACCCGATCGGGACATACGAACGATCCTTGCAACCCGTTCCACTGCTTCGTTCTGGCCAATTATTCGGCATTTGAGGCTATCTTCGATCCCGACCAATCGCTCTTGTTCAGCCTTTCTCGCCACAGTAACAGGTTGGTTAGACATTTCTGATACAACATCAGCCACGATTTCTGCTGTTACCAATTTTTTAGGTGCATCATGCATGTCCTCTATTTTGCGAAATGTTAATTGGCTTACTGTTGCCCGTGCACAGGCTTCATCCAGAACATCTATCGCCTTGTCAGGAAGGCGACGATCCGTTAGATACCGAGCTGACAAAGTCACGGCGGCCGTAATGGCGTCTGGATTAATAATTACACCATGATGGATTTCGAAATTATCCTTCAGACCATTCAGTATGGTAACGGCTTCCGGCTCTGAAGGCTCTTCTATTAGTAGAGGTTGAAAACGCCTATTTAGAGCTGCGTCCTTCTCAAAATACTTTCGGTACTCATCCATGGTTGTGGCACCAATACAGGTGAGCTCTCCTTTCGATAGGGCAGGTTTCAGAATGTTGGCAGCATCGAGCCCACCCGATGCATGTCCCGCTCCAATCAGCATATGAATTTCATCAATGAAGAGAATGATGTCAGGTGACTTTCGGCATTCATCGATAATTCCAACGATTCTATCCTCAAATTCCCCACGGTATTTCGTTCCTGCCACTAAAGCCGCCAGATTCAGATCAATGACCCTCTTCTCTTGTAATGCTGGTGAAATATTACCCGTTGCGATAAGCTGAGCTATACCTTTGATAATAGCTGTCTTTCCGATCCCTGCGTCACCGATAAGTAGAGGATTGCTCTTGGTCTTTCGCGTCAACGTTCTTACAATTTTCAGTAATTCTTTCTGTCTACCAATCAGAGTCTCGATTCTTCCCTCTCGGGCCAAACGAGTCAGATCCACTCCGAAACGATCCAATAGCTTTTTAGACTGCCTACCCGATACTGTTCCCACATCTGGTGTATTATCTGGATCAGTTTGTTCTTCACCTTTTTTTATATCCGCAGTATCCTTGTTAGTAGAATTTTCACTTTCAGCTCTGTCCAGTGTTTCTTTATTCCTGACATTATCAGTATTATCATGTTGTGCTTCATTGCTTGGTACTGATTCCTCTAATGACTCAGCGTTTCCTAATCCAAAGTTCTTATCCTGGTGCCTGTTTCTTCCTCCTTCAGTGGTTCGCTTGTAATTTCCGTAAATTACCAAATTTATGATTGCATCATTAAAATCTTTGTAATTTATTCCCTTATGTATCAAAGCTCGATGGAATGTCTCACCAACATTATCAAGGAGACTTACTAAAAGGTGGATCGGCCGCAAAATTAGAGCATTGTGGCGCTGAGCCAGTTGCTCTGCTTGGCGGAAAATCTGACGGCTGATTTGGCTGCGGTGAATGACCTTCTCTCTTTCCTTGTATTGTCTATGATCGATTAGCCCGCGTAATCGCCGACGTAGGAATATCCGGTTGAGTTGAAAATCTGTCAGAAGCTCTTCAATCGGGGAAAGATCATCATATAAATTCTGCAAATCATTCTGGGAAATCTTCAACTCAATAGTGTCACGGAATTTTTCATCCAGAATATCTCCTACTTTAAGAATCCCTAAGAGCAGATGCTCTGGTTCAATCAACTCAGATCCCGCTGCCACTGCCTCTCCTGCGGCAATCTGCCAGATAAACGTGACTGACGAGGAATGGTTCAAAATCATATATCTTTTCTCATTGCAGATTTTTTATTCTTGGGGCAGTTTTTCATGCCTTTATATCGCTCATTAAAAAGACTGTGTTTGGATATCGTCCTTATTATATGCGACAAGTGCTTTCAGAAATTCTTCGGCATTCTTGTAGCGGGTTTCGATCTCTTTGGAAAGTGACTTGAATACAAGAGCCTCGATATCTTCATTGCATTCATCGTTATAAAATGAAGGTCTTTTGGGCGGCTTTTTTCTTGCGGAAAGGACCATAGTAGTCATTCCTTCTGGATCATCCGGTGTTGCTTCAAAATCATAGTCCCAAGGAAATGAACCTGTCAGCATCCTGTAAAATACAAGCCCTGCCGAAAAAACATCGCTTGCAGGAAGATAAACATTCCAGAAACACTCAGGGGCAAAATAGAGGTATTTCCCAGCAGCATCTGAAATCTGTGAAATTTGATCAAGAGATTGGGCAAGACCAAAATCGGACAACATGGCACGGTGAGGCTGTTGGTCGTAGGAAAGAAGTATGTTGTCCGGGCTGATATCTCGGTGAATCATGGGAGGAGTCTGATTATGAACCACAGCAAGTCCTGTTAAAAAATCTTTTTGGATAGTGAGCGCGGTATTTAGTGGAAGTTGAATTTTCCGCTTGAGAAGATTCGACAGAGGTTCTCCAGAAATAAAACCCATAGTGATAAAATAGAACCTTTGATCCTTTTTGACAAAGGTGTTGGTTTCAAAGACTCGTACAATATTGGGATGTGTGAGTTTAGATAGGATTATGGCTTCTTTGGTTATTGTTTTGAGGTCAGAATTATCGACATAATCTTTTTTGAAAACTTTCATGACCTGCAAACCAAGATATTTATGGTTTACACGATATACTTCCCCAAAAGCACCAGCGCCGATAAAGAACTGGACGTCATAGGTATCATTTATAATATCTCCCTTATTAAGAATGATTCCTTTGGTTTTCATCTTCAGCAAACCTTAATTACAATTGATTTTTGCTTCCATATATGTTCCAGCAACACCTTGGTCAGGATTAATCATCTGGGAATAGATATGGAACAAGAGATCATTTTGCACAGAATCATCTACCACAGGTTGCCCAGACATCTCTATACAGTGACTAAGTAATTCATTTGCCCGCTGACTATCTTTCCATTGATAACAGGCATATTCATCCCGAAGCGTCTCTATGACGATTCGTGCTTTGATCCCGGCGCTGACAAATTTTTCTATCGGCACATTTTGTTTTAAATATATAGATTTCTCATGTACGGAAGAATACAAAGCTGCTCCAATTGCAGGTGCTGTTATTGGATCTATTGATGTATCCAATGTGGGTATTACCTGGCTTTTTAACATCCGTTGCAGAGTTTGAGAAAGAGTAACGCTTCCGGACAAATAGATGCATTGTATCTTTTCAGTCAACAAACGATTTTTCACGAGCAAGTTCATAGCGATGTCTATGGCCCTCTGGAAGATTGGTTCTGAGACAATTTCGAATTCTTTTAATGAGATTCTTAAATCAAGATCTATGTCAATCCCCTCGTCATCCTGACCTATCGGATCACCGCTACATATACCAAATTTTTCATATTGATTGAGAGCTTCCCTTGTTTCCTTAGCATACCATTTTAATTTGTTTCGGATTGCTTGCTTAAAAGCTTCATCATCCATAATCCCATCAAAGGAGTAGCATTGTTTCAGTTGGGGAATGATTATATCATCAACAATGGCATTATCAAGATTAATGCCGCCCAAATACTTATCACCGGCGGTATCAACTATATCCATAGATCCATCATCTTGGGTTAAAATTGAAACATTGAATGAAGTTTCATCAAAATGAAAGACGAACCAGTAGCCTTGATGTGTTCTTTTGTCTGCACCATAGGCTAACGATACGGCTATCGGTTCCTGCAAAAGTTCAAAGTAGCGGAGACCTCCCAATTCAGCCGCCCGTTTTACCGCATTCATTTCGTTCTGCTTAAACTTGGCAGGTATAGTGATAATGGCAGATTCAATCTCATCATCATCGACGTATGATCGTAATTCCTTAATTATATATCCCAACAATTCCTCTGAACTATATGACCTCTTCATGTTGTTTGAAAAATATTGCGTGTCCGTTCCAATTGTCCTGAGGAATTCAGAAAATGTATTTATATCATATGATTTAAAGTAACGAGTCCAAATCTCATCTCGTTTTTTTTGCTTTAAGGCATTCTGTCCAACAAACATTGTGCTTTTCATGTTAAAAGATATACAGGTCGGCGTTGAATTTTGATTATACGTCTTACTTTTGATGATTTTGACTTTTCCTTCCTCTATTCTGGAAATCATAGATTCCGCAATACCGAGATATATCCCGCAGTCAAATTTTATTTTTTTCATAATTAACCACCGGACAGCGAAGAGTGCCACAATGATCGATAAAGTTCACAAGACTAGCCTGCTGAATAGTAACACATGATATTTGTTCAATACGCACCACCTGTCAACAAGGATGTATCAGATGGTGGATGTTTCTGGGTGTCTGGGAGCAGCTCCCATAGCTGCCAGCATAAAGCTTCCAAATTTTTTAATGTCGGCCCTTGTGATATTTCCTGTTTAGCAGTGGCAATGTATTTCTTAGCCTCGCTCCGATTCTTCCATGCCAGTTCGTTAAAATGTTCGTCATAATACTTGATATAGCTAATGAAAAATCCTGGGTCTTGGCGAATTAGTTCATAGTCAAGAACCTTGATCGCTGATAACAATGTATCTGCAAGGCTTGGATCGCCTTTATCAATGACAGCAGATACCTGATTGTTAAATTGTTCCACAACACGACCTGATTTTTCATTCCCGTACCGTTCATTAATCAAGTTAACCCTTTTCAGAGCATCAAGTAGTTTCTGTTGTATCTGAGGCCATTTGTTTTCTGCTTCCAACTTATCCATCTCAATTTGAACTTCTCGCAACCTTTCCATTACTTGTTGTCGTGCATCATAGTCTCCTCGGCCCTTCTCAAGAATCTCCTCAATTTCATACAGCTTGTCAGATAAAATTTGTAGCTTCTCCTCATCAGCCTCAGGGTATTCTTCTTCTATAAATTCCTTACATTTTCTTGCCATGTCAATTTCTGACGTAAGATGATTAGCAGTATGATCTGACTGATCGATGTTAGGTTTAATTTGCTTATTGATCGTTTCATCAATGTAGGGGAAATAGGTGGTTGTTTCAATGAGACCGGAAGCGTCTTTTGAAATGGTGATTTCAACCTCACTATCTTTTGGCAAATACTGAGAAATATCTTCACCTGTAATGATAACCTTTCCTGCAAAGGCATTGAAAATTGCTCGAGATCTGTTTTCTCCCTCGTAAATGGGTATACTTATAATATCCTGCTTATTGCCAGGCCGGATTTCTTGCTGAGTTTTCAAATATTCCGCCTTCCCCTTGGCTGGCAGAGGCTGATTCTTGAGTAGGCCTTTCACTTCTTGCAATCTTTGCTTCCCACCCTTGGCATCCAATATTTCAATGCAAATAGTTCTAGGTAAAACAGCCTGTGCAACAGTCAAGCCCTGAATGATATTTATTTGATCGGGCTCACAATCAATGAATGAACCTTTTTCATCAAAGAGATTGATGGAAAAACTGTTAGCCTTGCCAAGCGCCAATATAAGTTGAATGATCTCGGCATCGTCCACAATTTCTATTCTTCCGCTAGACCAACCTTTGTCAATACGACCGACTTCGATAAACAAACGTCCGGGAATATGTCCCTTCGTACTGTTTCTATCTACCCTCACTCCCAAGGTTACTTCCTGTTCGACGGTAGTCTCTGGGTATTTCAGGGTTAACTGAATTCTCGAATTGTCTCGTTCTTGCAATCTACGTGGGATATCTCGGGTGGATGCATACAATGCCGCACCCAAGGCTACTGCGGTCATTGGATCTATGGACGTGTCAATATTTGGTGATAATTGTTCACGTAAGAGTCTTCGTAGGGTCTGTGAGAATGTTGGTCCTCCAATCAGAATCACCGCTGTTAGATCTTCGCCTCTTAAATTGTTACGTGATAAAACTGTATTGGAGATATCAATGGATCTTTGGAAAATCGGTGAAATAGCTTCTTCATAATCTGCCAAAGATATTCGTATATCAAGCTCCATTTCGTTTCCGTCATCGTCTTCTCCTATTGGTTCATCAGTTACGCAGTTAAAGGTCGGCTTTGTGGATAGTTCGATCTTTGCTTCTTCTGCCATCCATTTAAGGGCATCACAGAGCAGTGTTTTTGCTTGATCGTTGTCAAGGATGCCACTTATTGCATACTTTTCTTCAAGATACGGGATCAAGATATTATCCACGATGGCATAATCCAGATTTTTCCCTCCCAGATAATTATCTCCATCCGTATCTATAACTTTCATGACACCTTCATCTACTTTCATCAGTGCGGCGTCAAATGTACCGCCACCAAAATCAAATACCAACCAATAACCATCTGTTTTTTTTGCATCCACGCCGTAGGCAAGAGAGGCTGCGATCGGTTCCTGAAGTAGTTCCGAATAAGCAAAACCCGCCAAGTCAGCTGCTCTCTTAGTTGCATCTACCTGACTCTGCCTGAATTTGGCCGGCACAGTTATAATAGCTGCTTTTATATCCTCATCCCGCACATAACTTTTTAATTTCTTGAGTATCTCAGCAGATAGATTTTCCGATGAATAGTTAATCTCCATGTGGCTGCTTGTGTATCGCTTATCCGTTCCCATGGTGCGTTTAAATTCAATAAAACTATTCGTTGCGTTGCCCGTCTTGTCTGTAGAACGATTTTTGAAAGCTGCTATTGCATCTTGCCTATATTTGTTACTAGCATCGTCACCTATAAATTGAGTCTTCTTTTTATTGAAATTGATACATGAAGGCGTTGTATCTTTTTGATACTTTTCACTTTTGACAATTTTAGGTTCCCCATTGGTCATTCTGGCAATACTTGAATTAGTTGTGCCGAGATCAATGCCGTAATCTATCTTTGTTCTCTTCATTGTTTATTCTCCTATGCTAACTTCGATATGTGCCTCTTGGATCAGAACCCCCTGGTAATTAATTTGAGGCCTGATAACCTTGGTAATAATTCTATCTCCAGGATTAAGATTGTCTGCAGGTATAAACCGCGCCTGAACTGTTAGACCATCCACAAAGGATTGTCCTAATAAATCATTTATTTCATATCCGCTTTCATTTAGCTTCTCTTCAAGTCTTGTCAGAGAATTCTTTAGGGCGTTTAAACCTTTGGTATCCTCATGCATATGATCAAGCCGTTTCTTCATCCTGTGCATCTCTTCACCGACTTTCAGTGGCAAAGTGTGATCAGGAACAGTAGCTATTTGAGAGGGCTGTGCGTTGTTTCTTAATTGTTCGGCCGCAGTCATTTGTTGTTCCAATATTCTGAGCAGTTTCTTGTCTATTGCTAGACTTTCCGTATCAAGAGATTCTTGCGTCTTTCTGACCTGTTCGGCAAGTTGCTCTGTCGTTTTTTTCATTCGCTGACGGATCATTTGAAAGCTAACAAGCGCGAGAATCAACAAGGCAGCAGCGGTTACTATGCCCACAATGGACCTGACATCTAAAACTTGTTGAAAATTATTCAATTGACTATTGGCAAAATCCTTAACATCAGTAATTTTAACCTGACTGTCTGCCAAGATCTGCGAATGCTCCTGAAGGCGCCCATCTGTTTTTTGCAGGTGTTTTGTTATCTCTGCGATCTTACCAATCTGTTCCGCAAGTTTTTTATTGGAATCATTCTGACTTTTTTTTAGTAAATAAAATTCCGCTTTCATTTCTGACATATCTGTGTTTTCACCTTGAAACTGTTGGGCAAATACAGGACAGACAAACATTAGCGAAAGCAATGTTATATAGATAATTTTCATTTCTTTATAACCTCGATAAAATAATTTAGGATTATTCTGACAACGTCATTAACGGTTTTCGATTTCTGATATCGAGCAACGAAGAACGGTGCATATCTATAATACAGTTTTATAAAGAACCGTCCCCATAAATAACACTCTAATGTATCGTCCCTGAATTGACGTAGTTTGACTACCTGCTCCGCTTGCTGATCGCCATAAACCATCGTTGCTATATAACAAGACGATCTCTCCACATTTTGTTTCTTCATCATATCATTTCTTCTTAATACTGAGTAGTTCTCAGTATATCTATCCCATAACGATTGCTCCATATCAAACTTGCCAATTTCATCCATAATAGAAAATATCCTGAAATAGGCATTTGTTTTATTCGCATATGCTATGCATATATTAAGTGCATTGCTTGCTACTGCGCTACTGATATCAATATAGAATTTGTCATTATTTCCAAGATGATTCTTTATCTCTTGTAGTTTTTGCTTGCACTTACTAGTGAAATCTGTAACATAATTTATCATCGTATCACTTTGGACTCTTTGAAGATCGGGGGTATTCTTAATTTGATTTGATATGAACTCAATAGCTTTCTGTATGGTACTTTGTTTGTAAATAGTTTCTTTATTAGTGTTAAAGCGGCTTCTAAGCTCTGCTTTCATGTCAAATTTTTCAATATCGGTCATGATGGAAACAACGCTGGAATAGTCGCCTTTTTTGTTTACATATTCAATGCATAACGCAAGTCCTGCGCCAGCCACAGAATTGCTTATATCGAGATATAAATCATCATTTTTCCCTAATAATTTTTGGATCTCAAAAAGTCTGTATTTGCAGTTATCAGTCAATCGTTGTGCATGTACGAACAACTGACCGACATTGTTTTCTGATATTGTTTCAATATCTGGGAGACTATCGAGTTGGTTGGTTATATAGTCGATTGCAGGTTTAACTTTTTTCCTCTTCTCCCTTAGCGGTTTGTCTGCAACCCACTCTTTGATTACTGGGAGATTTGCTTCGATCCGTTGTCTTACCTTATTCCCAACAGCAATATCTGAAGCATGAGAGGCCAAGGCCAATGCCTCATCACCAGGATCATTCTCACTGCTTTCATCATCGCGATAAATGTTGTAATAGTCGATTGAGCATTGGAGAAGTTCGTCGGCAAGCATATCGGCAATTATTTGAAATTGTACACTTTCTGATGCGGACGGATTCGCTATATCGTCAAGTAAATCAAGATCCAACTGATAAGTATTATTGCCATATTCTTCTTGCTGATAACTGCATACCTGCCTTAATCGACGCAAGTCCTGTTCAGTTCGCTTTAAAAGATTAAGACCGTTTTTTGCCGAATCACTTGGATTAGCTTCCCTTTTTGATTTTGTTTCTTCAATACATTTCTCAATATTAATTAATGGTTTCCGACTGTAATAATCATAGAAGTGTTCGCGCGCCGCTTGTGGATAGGATCCTGAACACATCCATAATTCTTTTATGGCTATGTCTTTTTCTAAGAAGGGATCAACATACTTGAAAATAGATGTAATATGTGATTTAGAAATATTGTTTATATCGAGACTATAGTTTTCCCCAACGACAATCTTGGCATATTTTGTAAAATATTCTTTTGCAAATATGTAGCCTGCATAATCAAACCCTTTTGCAAAAGTATCATGCCTAATGCCGTCATTATTATAGGACATTGACAAATTTAAAATGGCAAGATTCCTTATATGTGAATAATTTTTGTTGTTTATCTTGTGTGCAGTCAGCTGTTTACTCCACAACTCAGCGGCCCTATTAGTTTTTCCATCTTTTAGAAGATCAAAAGCTAATTCATCTACGCTATCATTTAGCCAGAACCAAAACAAAGAGTTGAACAGTCTGTTTTCAGGAAGGTGTATACTAGCTGCTGCTTGCTGAATGATTTCTGGAGTTCGCTGAAGCGGATGTAAAAAAGGTAAGTCAGAAGTTAATTTGGGAGTTTTCCCGATAGAGAGATAAGTTTCTATCTCTTTTGTTTTTTTGCGGATCTCACGTTCTGATGCGTCTATTGGGAGGTCTAATATTCTGAAAGGATTTTGGTGAATTAGATCCACATCAGTTCCCTAATTTTGTCAATCAGGTATAATATCCATGCATCGTAACGTATTATATGAAATTAATTAGCTTAGAACTAATCGCATAATATTTTCCGATTGTCAAATTTTCTCATTAAGTATCCGAAAACAATAGAAATCACACCACTTCCAGCACTGGACTCATCCCTTGAAATGAGAATCCCTCCCATATTTTACAATGGTAATATTTGCATAACTATCTGATTACAATGATAAATATAAAATACCGTTAGCCGTTGAATCATAGCATCAATTACCTGCCATGCGGCAGGTGAGTTTAATCCATGACGGGAACCCTTATTGTTTTATCCAATCTTGTTTTATCTTCGGCAGCGGCAAGAGACAGTTGTATTCTGCTAATTGATGATCGCTAACTCGTCGTTCCTGCCCTGACTGAGCATTTTTTACTGCATTGAAGTAACTGTACCATCTTGAGATAAATCCTGGATTCAGCGATCTCAAGCAGCTCTGTCCGTTTCTTAAATCATTTTTCACCTTCATTTTGCCCACATGGAAATTTGTGGAAATTCGTGGAAATTCGTCTTTTCTTGGTCAGGTCGATTATCAGCGGCAAGAGTCGGAAGGGATGATATAAAAGCTGATACTACTGGAATTGAAAAAGTCCTGGGACTGGTTGATACCTGAGTCAGGACGACTTTCAACAAATTTCTTGTTTCATTGGCCATCTCCGGCCGGATCATCATTTAGCCTCATCTTCATTCTGCCCATATGGAAAAAGTAATATCGAGCATTCTTGTCATTATTATCTTCACCGATGAGAGACGGAGTGTTGAGAATAAATCGTTATGGCTTTTCAAATATAGAGAATTCTGGTCTAATTTCCTTTCTTTCTTATTCCCCAGTTGATTTATCCAAGACGATCTTGTATCCATTCATTCATCGGCAAGATCTATTTAACTGGCCTGCATTCTCATTTTCTATTGACAACGGCAAGAGCACATGACTACGCTCACAAAACCTGAACTCTTTGAAATGTTACTGAAGCGTAAGCAGACAGACAAAGATGTGAGTTTTCTGATGTCCCTGGATGAGAAGGATCTTCTGACGCTACTGGTTGCCCTCAGGGAACGAATCGGGCTTTTGAAGTAGACCGTTAAACAGGGTATGTCGTTGGACCCAATTTCTCATTCAACAGTTACTGATGCATTGATATAAATATTCAATAATTATTGGTAATATTTCAAGACATCCTTTGATTACAAGAGATTAACTGTTTGTAAAATGCTATAATAAATATTATGTCTATATTTAAAGAATTTAAAAAAGATTATCCTACGATTCACGATAGCATATTAGCGCTCGTTGAGAGTTTGGCTTCAGGTATAACTGATAATGAAAAAATTGACGATTTTGAGACTGAGTATCCTACAATATACAAAGGAATAATTTCCCTATATGAAAAAATTATTTTTGAAGATGGCTCAGAAGATGAAGATGGTCCAGAAGACGATGATGACTTAGAAAATAGCTTAGAAGATGAAAATGGCTTAGAGGATGCGTCAGAAGACGAAAACATTCGAGAATTGAGGGAAGAATATCCAACGATTTATCAATTTGCTTCAACTGTGATAGAGAGCCGTTTTTTACCTGTAAAGAAGACAATGGAAACATTGAAATCAAAAATTCATGGTCTGAATCATCAATCATTATTTTCTAATCCGGAATCATCAAATAACCCATTAAATGATATTTATATACTTAAATGGATTCTGTTAAATAGACATGAAAATAATAGTAATGTTTTTTTTAGCAAAGGAGTCGTAACAACGGGATCTGGCCCATTTCAAGAAGATGATTTTGATAATATACTACATTCTTTAGGGATTGGTATTTATTATTCTTACACTGAAATAAATACTATGATTATTGGGGAAAGAGACTGGAGTGAAGATGCTGTAAGGGCTATGATCAATAAAGAAGAATGTAAAGTTTATACGCAACATATGGCATTAATTGCCATTTTGTTCGGACTCGATTGTCATAACGATGACACAATCCTTGAACGTTTAAAGGAAAATCATCCTGCATTTGAATATATTGATTATTTGAAATTAGATTGGCCCGAAACAGAAATCATCGATGGTGATGATGGAAATAATTTTGATCCAGACACTTGGCCCAAAGTAGGCTTATTGTCTCATATGGGATATAAAGTTGGCATCAACAGAATTACATTTAATAAACGAAAGCATATTCTATCAACAATTTTTGAAAATAATATTCCGAATGTCGTTTCTACAGAATACATGGAAAAATGGGGTACGCAGAATACATCAAAAAGGCTGCAGAAATTAGCAAACTCAATTGCAACGTTTGCAAGACTCGCAAAGAAAAAAAACAACCCTGACCTTGCTGATGCAATTAATGATTGGGAAAAAGATCTTGATTGGTTAAAGGAAACATATTTCATTGAAGAGTATTACTTTGATTGGCCATCCCCAAGCGGTTACGAATTCGTTGATGATTCATTCTGATACTTCATCAAAGGAATTTTTGTGAGTGCCACTAGATTGAGGTTCTTCTGAGTCTTGTAGCATATACATATATAATGACACTACTCATCCTGATATTTATCTCCATTATTATTTGCATTTTCGTTCATATTATGTCTGCGGCTGCTGCCGAAGAAGGCAAGCCAGACTCGGGTTTCTGTCTCCAGCCTCTTTTGAAAGATGGTTCTATGAAAAACGACTGGCAGCATGAAATATTTGGTGTCCACTATTGACAACCGACCTCAATGGATCAAAAAGAGACGATTAAATTTCATGGTACAGTAGAAGCCGATGAAACTTACGTAGGCGGCAGAGGACATGGGAAGCGTGGGCGTGGTGCGGAAAAACAAAACTCCTGTCTTTGCCTTGGTTCAAAGAAATGGAAGCGTCATGCCTATGCCGGTTGACCGAGTAACCGGGATAAATTTGAAGTCCATCATTCGTGAAAACGTCGAAACGTCCGCCACGATAATGACCGATGATTTTATGTCTTACCGGGGTTTGGGGAAAGAATTTGCTTCCCATCATTTAATAAATCATGGTAATAAGGAATATGTAAGAGGAAACATACATACCAATACGATTGAAGGTTATTTAAGCATCTTGACACTTGGAATTATTGGAGTTTATCACCATGTTGGTAAGCGCCACCTTCACAGATACCTATCCGAATTTGATTTCAGATACAACGGCAGAAAAATTGACGATGCGGAGCGGAGCGTTTTGGCTCTTTGCGGCATTGAAGGGAAAAGACTAGTGTACCGGGACTCATCTCCCGGCCAAATAAAAGAGTAATAAATAGGAGGCGCGTTTCTCTAGCGCAACAAGAATTTATGGCCGAAAAGATGCAAATAATCATCGAGCCTTCCAAGGCTCATCCTGATTTCTTAACCGTTCAGGATGCTATGGAACAGGTTCTCGACTACTTTAAGCTTACTTCAATAAACGATGACTCGCAGGATACGAAGGACATAGTATGGAAGCTTGTTTCTGTCACCATGCAAAGCCCTTTTGTGGTAACGGCTGAAGCCGTTAGCTTCAACCCTGAGATAAATGTTGATGAGATCGTTAAGAGGCAAAAGGGAATATTCTT
>Ga0247841_10007240_pt1 | contig 16585 bp, 12 predicted proteins | sample LaCruzMarch2015__2_FD_192410 | JGI IMG/M metagenome (GOLD analysis project Ga0247841, IMG submission 192410) | Freshwater microbial communities from meromictic Lake La Cruz, Castile-La Mancha, Spain - LaCruzMarch2015_18m | ecosystem: Environmental > Aquatic > Freshwater > Lake | place: Spain... | reverse complement strand
CACCCTCTCTGTCATAGTATGCTGCAAGCTCAACAGGATCACCGGCGTCTCTGAGGTTGATAAAACCAACTCCTTTGACAACTCGGCCTTTGTTTACATCAAGACAGGGAATTATTCTTTTTGTGATCATTTTTTATTTACTTCTACTATTTTTATTGTTTATAAGAAATATTATATCGTGATACTGTTTTGAACTCTAAACTAATCACCTTGAATATTTTTAATATTTTAAAATATGATAAAAGATTAACTATTTTGAGCTCAGACTCGATTTATTTTTAATATTTTCAATACTTTTAAAAATATGATATCAAATCAGTTTATCCTATTTCCAAAGCTTCTTTTAAGTTTATTTTTTCCTCATATAATGCTTTTCCAATTATTACACCTTTTATTCCGTAGCTTTCAATTGCCTTTAGGTATTTTATGTCATTTATACCGGAAACTCCTCCGGCAACATAAATTTCAAGATGGGTCTTTATTAAAAATTCCTTAATTACGTCTATATTAACGCCTTCAAGAGTGCCATCCCTTGAAATATCAGTAATAATAACTTCATTTATACCCGTATCTTTTATTTTTTTTGCCAAATCAAACAAATCCATATCTGAATCAGAAAGCCAGCCTTTTTTATAAACCTTGTTTTCCTTTCCGAAATCAAGGCTTATGATAATTTTACCATTACTTTTGGCGTAATATTCTTTAAGCGATTCAGGATTTTCTATTGCTTTTGTGCCCATGATTATTTTATCGGCCCCGGCTGCCAATACTTCCTGCAGCGTTTCCAGACTCCTTATCCCGCCACCATATTCAATTAAAGCATTATACTTTTCCTTTATTTTTGAAACGATTCCAAGATTCTGCGGGAAGCCCGTTCTTGCGCCATCGAGATCTATAAGATGAATCCATTTTGCGCCACACTCCATCCACTTGCCGGCAACTTCAACAGGATTGTCAGAATAATTTGTTTTTCTTTCGTAGTCGCCCTTATAAAGCCGCACACAGGCTCCGCCAATTATGTCTATGGCAGGTATTATCTCCATTTAACCTTCTTTCTCTACAATTTCCAAAAAATTTTCCAATATTTTTAAGCCTTTGGTGCTGCTTTTTTCTGGATGAAACTGGAGAGCAAAAATATTATCTTTTTCAATACCGGCAGTCAGCTCTGTCCCGTAATCAGTTGTACTGCTAATAATTGAACTGTTTTCACAAACCGCACTAAAGGAATGGACAAAATAAAAATTTTCTCCGTCATTTATGTCTCTAAAAATTTTACTTTCTTTTTTTAATATTTTTATCTGATTCCACCCAATATGGGGTATTTTTACTCCTTCGGGAATTTTTTCAACATATCCTTTAAATATTCCAAGCCCTTCATTATGCTCTTTTTCGGTACTGTATTCGAATAGAAGCTGAAGGCCAAGACAAATACCCAGGAAAGGTTTTACCTTTATCTCGCGTCTTATAAGATCAGTTAATTTGAAAACCTCAAGATTATCCATTGAATCGCCAAAAGCTCCAACACCAGGCAAAACAATAGCCATTGCATTCCTTATGACCTTTGAACTGTTGGTTACTTTTATAAGAGCCCCTATTTTTTGAAAAGCATTATATACGCTTTTTATATTGCCGGCATTGTAGTCTATAATTGCAATATATTTTTCATTCATGATTATTTCTCCATTATTTAAAAAAGATTATTTTACAGTAAGCCCTTGGTGGAAGGTATTTTACCTGAATCTGTCAGCCTGCATGCGTTTTTAAGTGCTATGGCAAACGACTTAAACACTGCTTCCAGTATATGATGGGAATTTAATCCGGAATTCTTGGTTATGTGAAGAGTTATAAATGCATTACTTGTGAAAGCCCTAAAAAAGTCTTCCATTATTGCTGTTTCAAAATTCTCGATATTTTCATATGGCAAATCGACATCATATTTAAGATAAGATCTTCCGCATAAATCAATAGAAACAGTAATTTCAGTTTCATCCATGGGAATTATTGCAAAACCAAATCTTTCTATGGATTTTTTATCAGCAAGCGCCTCACTTAAAGCCTTGCCAAGACAAATCCCTATGTCCTCAACAAGATGATGTGAACCTGTTTCTGTATCACCGTCTGCAGCAAGTTTCAAATCGAAATTCCCGTGCCTGATAAAACTTTCCATTAAATGATTAAAAAAATGAACAGGTGTTTTTATTTCCGATAACCCGCTCCCGTCAATATTAAAATCAAGTAAAATATTTGTTTCTTTGGTTTTTCTTATTATTTTGGCTTCTCTGTCCATTATTTAGTTTATAACTTTCCTCAAGCTGTTTATAAAGTTTTCAATTGTCTCATTTTTTACCCTGTAACTTACCTCATTTGCAACCAGCCTTGTTGTGGACAGTGCTACTGTCTCCATTTCCACAAGATCATTTTCAACCATTGTTTTGCCTGTTGCAGTTATATCCAGAATCTCGTCAGCAATCCCAAGTATTGGAGCAAGCTCAACTGAACCATATAGTTTGATAATTTCAACCTGCATTCCTTTTTTTTCAAAATACTTTCTTGTGATATTTGTATATTTGGTTGCTACCCTGATAACTCCAAAATGTTCATAGTGCCTTTTTACTTTTTCAATACAGTCGTTCTTAGTGGCAATTATTATTCTGCAGTAGCCATCCTTAAGATCAAGAAGCTCGAAAACATTACTTTCTGTTTCAAGTAAAACATCTTTACCTACAAAACCGAGGTCACATGCTCCGCTCTCAATGTATACAGGAACATCCATTGGCCTGGTAATAATATATTTAATGTCATCTTTTTCTGAATATAAGAAAAGTTTCCTGTTGTCATCTGAAAAGCACGAAATATCATAGCCGGCCTTTCCCAATAATATTATTGTGCTCTCAAGCAAATACCCTTTAGGTATTGCTATTTTAATTGTCTGCTTCATTTTTAAAGTATTTTATTGATTCTTCCAGATTAATTTTGTTTATTTTATTATTCTTTAAATCAGTAATGCTTATCATTTCAAACTTGTCATTAATGATACCCATAAAATCAAATTTTTTTCCTTTTGCTGCCACGTCAATATCAGCTGATTTATCAAACATTATTTCAGTAATGACATTTTCTTTTCTTATTTTTTCTGAGTATTTTAGCAGTTTAACGTAATCATCGCTTTCACTTTTTAATATTAATCTTATCTTGTTATTAAATAATGAAAGATTAGATTCTTTCATTGATTTATGAAGTATGTCAATGTCAAGAGCAAATCCAGTTGCAGCAGCATCAAGTCCGAATTTCCTTATAAGCCTGTCATACCTGCCGCCACTTCCAAGGATTGCATTTATATTGGACGAATAAGCTTCAAAAATAAGCCCCGTATAATAATCAAAATCTCTTAAAATTCCCAGATCAATTATAAAGTGCCTGCTTATATCAAGTTCTTTTAACATTTCATAAACTGTTTTAAGATTAAGAAAGCTTTGTGAGACTGCTATATCTTTAATATCATTTAAAATTAAAACTATTTTTTCAATATCTTTTTCCGGTTTAATAAGGTTAAGAAAAATATCAGCTTTGTCTCTGTCAATTTTAAACAAGTATTCTCTTATCGCCACATAATTCCTGCTTATCAAATTTTCCCTTATGTGTTCTCTTCCTTCATCATTTATGGCAAGCCAGCTATACAGCGCTTCAGTAATACATGCATCCCCCAGGCCAATAAGAAAATTATCATTAACCAGATTATTTAATATATTTACAATTATATTAAGGGTTTCAACATCACACATATATGAATCAGAGCCGATAAATTCAAGTCCGGCCTGGTTATATTCTCTTTTTTCTCCTTTTTGAAGACCAGACCTCCTAAATGAATTAGCAAAATAACAAAATCTGACTGGTAGCTGGTTCTCTTTAATACGCATACCCGTAAATCTTGCTATAGGAACAGTCATGTCCGTCCTTAGCGAAACCAGGCTGCCATCAAAATCAAAAAAATTTATAAGCTTGTTTTTCCAGTTTTTACCAACTCCTGCTGAAATATTTTTAGTGAACTCAACTACAGGAGTCTTTACTTCGCCATATCCCCAAAGTTCAAATTCCTTTTTTATTACAGCCCTTATATTATTTCTTTCCTCAGATTCAACAGGAAAAATATCCCTGAAGCCTGTCGGCAGTTTTTCATTTAAATTATTATTATTTTCAAACATGTTTTTAAAAAAAATATCCAATATTTTATAATTTTACTGCTAATTTTCCTAATAAGTTTCCGGTTGACAATATCATCTCGCCATTTTCTCTGTTAACTGGACTTATTTATTATGGCTCTTCTGACATATGGTATGCCTGCTTATTATATGACTTTTGAATAAAATCATTTCCTGATTTCTTCAAACACTCACTATCAGATGGATTTCCATCCTTTTGGAACAATACTACCAATATAAATTCTTTTTTTCTATTATATCGATAATTAAGAAATTTAATATATTAACTCTTAATTTTAAAGTGAGTTAATTTTATAAATAAATGAGAATATCTACTCTATTAATATTTTCCCACCAAATCTTTTTTCTATTTTTTCAGAAAATTCTCTTGAAAATTCAACATTAAAACTTTCAGGAAGATAAAAATTTTTTTCTACTATTATTTTTAAATTATTAGTTGTTTTAAAAACCTGGACATTTAATTTTGTGTTTCCTTTGTTTTCATTAATAATTTCATGAAGTTCGTCAATAAATGCGTTTGTAAACAAATCTTTTTTAACTTTTAATATGATTTCATTTTTATCAGTTTTAGTATAGTTTTCCCGCATTAAATCAATATTTCCGTCGTCAGAATCATTATTAGAATAATTTAACGCTTTCAATTCATTTTCGTCTGTTTCAATACTATAAGCTTCTTGTTTAACTTTAACTTTAACTTTTTTTAACAATACGATTCTTTGAGCAACTATTTTTAAAGAAAAATTTTTCCTTATTTCTTCGCTAGGAGTTGCTTCTTCTGCTTCACTTTCTCCCTGTTCTTTGATATCCAAATCTCCAAAACTGGCATTGCCCTCATCGGTCTGGGTTTGAAAATCATTACCTTTGCCACCAAAACCTGTTCTGATCTCCTTTTTATCCAGCCTACCGGTTATCTGCAGTATACTGTCAGTCACAATAATCTCCCGATATTCCTCTACTGCGTTAGGAAAAACAACTATCTCCAGGCTTCCTGTTTTGTCTTCCAACCCCACGTAATACATTATCTGATTTTTTTTTGTATAAACCGATTTTATTTTTGTTACTATTCCACCTATGGTATGAACAGAGTTATCTTCCTTATCGGCAAGATCAGAAATTGATGTTAGCCTGAGTAAAGCTGATTCATACTCGTTTAGCGGATGGCTGGTTATATAAAGGCCCAGCATTTCCTTCTCAAAATTAAGCAGATCCGTAGGAATGAACTCCTCTTTGTACTCATTTATTTCCGAAAACTCATTTTTATAATCCAGATATGTATTATCGGGACCGTTATCAAACAATGAGAACTGACCTGCAATTCTGTCCTTTTTAATTTTTTGTGATATTTCGGTTATTTTCTCAAAATTTTCAAGTAAAAACTTTCTGGAATGATTTAATGAATCAAAAGCTCCACCCTTGATAAGACTTTCAATTGTTTTTTTATTTAAAACACTATTATCAATTCTTAAACAGAAATCATAAAAATCATTAAATATGCCATTTGACTTTCTTTCGATCATTATCTCTTCTATGACATTAATCCCGACATTTTTTATGGCAGAAAGCCCAAATCTTATACGATTATCAAAAACTGTAAAATCGCTGTAACTGTCATTAATATCCGGGGGTAAAACAAGAATGTCCATTCTTCTGCATTCATTTATGTATAAAGAAACTTTTTCCTGACTTCCCATTCTTATGCTAAGAAGAGCAGCCATAAATTCAACTGGAAAATTGGCTTTTAAAAAAGCAGTCTGATAGGATATCATGGCATAGGCAGCACTATGAGATTTATTAAAACCATACTGTGCAAAATAATTGATAAGATCAAATAGCTTTTCGGCAACATTCGTATCATTTCCCAATTCTGAAGCGCCATTGGTAAATTTTAAACGCTGTTCTTCAAGAAGTTCTTTATTCTTTTTACTTATGGCTCCCCTTAGGATATCGGCTTCAGGCATAGTGAAACCGGCAAAAGCTGAAGCAATCTGCATTACCTGTTCCTGATAAATAATCATGCCATAAGTGCTTTTTAATATATCTTCAAGGCTTTGATGAAGATAATTAATTTTCTGACCACTATTTTTGTTTTCAATATAATCATTTACCATACCACTTTGAAGAGGACCTGGCCTGTATAGTGCCAGAAGAGCTATAAGGTCTTCGAACTGACTGGGTTTCATTTTTAATACAAGTTCCCTCATTCCTGAGCTTTCAAGCTGAAAAACACCTAGACATTCTCCCCTGCTAAGCATATCAAAAGTTTTTTTATCATACAGATTTAATATATTTACATTTATTGTGATATTTTTTACTTTTTCAATCAAAAATATTGCTTTATCAATTAATGACAGAGTTTTTAAACCAAGAAAATCCATCTTTAACAATCCAATAGACTGGATATGTTTCATTTCATATTGTGTTACTATATCCTCTCCTGATTCTTTTTTGATAGGAGTATAGTTATATAGCTCTTCAGAAGATATAACTATACCGGCTGCATGTGTTGAAGCCTGCCTTACCATTCCCTCAAGCCATTTTGCTGTATCTATAATTTCTTTAATTTTTTTATTTTCAGTATATATTGCCCTAAGTTCAGGCACCTTCGCCAGTGATGAATCAATTGTAATATTTAATTCACCTGGAATCATTTTTGCTATTTTGTCTACTTCGGAATAGGGAAATTCCAGCACTCTGCCTGCATCTCTTATTGCCTGTTTTGCTGCCATCCTTCCAAAAGTAATGAGCTGTGCTACATTTTTAGAGCCATATTTTTTTATTACATATTTAATTACTTCGTTTCTTTTCTCATAACAAAAATCAATATCAATATCAGGCATGCTTTTTCTTGATTCGTTTAAAAATCTTTCAAAAAGAAGCCCGTATTTAATAGGTTCTATTTCCGTAATGTCCAAAAGATACGAAACTATACTGCCGGCTGCACTTCCTCTCCCGGGACCCACTCTGATATCTTTTTCTTTTGCAAATTTAACAAAATCCCAAACAATTAAAAAATACTCAGAAAAACCCATTTTTTTAATTACTTCAAGTTCTTTTGCAAGTCTTGAACTTACTTCTTCCGTAAGATCGGGGTATTTGTTTTTTATCCCCTCAATACAAAGTTTTTCAAGATAAGTGTCCTTATTGTAGTTATCCGGGATAGAAAATGGCGGTATAAGATCAAGATTAAATTTAATATCAACATTACATCTTTGTGCTATTTCAAGTGTATTTTCAACGGCACCCGGGAAATCTTTGAAAGCGCCAAACATTTCATTGTAATCTTTTAAATAATATTCTTCTGTTGAAAATTTCAACCTTTTTACTTCATTTATTGTTGATCCTGTCTGGATACAAAGAAGAACATCATGGAAATGGCTGTCCTCTTTTCTTAAATAATGGACATCATTTGTACCAACCAAAGGAATTTTTCTAGATAAAGAAAGTTCAAGAAGGTTTTTGTTTACAGGAACCTGCTCAGGGATGCCTGAATCCTGGATTTCAAGAAAGAAATTGTCTTTCCCGAAAATATCCACATAGTCATCCAGAGAGCTTATGGCTTTTTCAGCCTTGCCACTCTGAATCATTCTTGCTATCTCACCTTTTACGCAACCGCTAAGAGCAATAAGACCCTCTCCGTACTCTCTTAGCAAATCTTTGTCAACTCTGGGTTTATAATAAAAACCCTCAATAAAACCCAGGCTTGCAAGTTTCATTAAATTCTTATAGCCTTTTTCGTTTTCTGCAAGCAGCGTCAGATGATAAAAATAATCCTGATCATTGTTTTTTCTTGCCTGTTTATCAAATCTGCCGTTAGGGGCAATATAAACTTCACACCCAAGCAAAGGTTTTATCCCTGTTTTTTTTGCAGCATTATAAAACTCTATTATTCCATACATTGAGCCATGATCTGTGAGCGCTACAGCAGGCATTTCCATTTCGGCAGCTTTTTTTACCAGATCCTTTATGCGGACAGCTCCATCGAGCAGAGAATATTCGCTGTGAACATGAAGATGGACGAAATTTTTACTACTCATCTTTTAAAAAACCACCCTGTACATTTCTTCAAAAGAAGTAATACCCTCTGAAACTTTTTCTGCTGCTACTTCAATAAGTGTTCTCATACCATCTTTTTTGGCTACAGTCTCTATTTCATCTGAGCCTGCCTTGCTGAGAATCATTTTTCTTATTTCTGCAGTTACAGCCATAATCGAAAAAATTCCTATTCTTCCCATATAACCCGATTTATTACATCTTTGACATCCTTTTTTTGTAAAGACTGTTTTACCGGCTATAATTCTATCTATTTCTTCAGGTAAAGCTGTATTAGAAGTATCAGCCTTCTCTTTACAAAATGGGCAAAGCCTTCTTAAGAGTCTTTGAGCAACAACACATTTTAGAGCTGATGATATCATATAAGGTTCAACTCCCATTTCAAATAATCTGGCTATGGTTGAAGGAGCATCATTCGTGTGAAGAGTTGATAAAACAAGGTGCCCCGTAATGGAAGCTTCTACAGCTATCTTTGCTGATTCAAGATCTCTTATTTCTCCAAGCATGATTATATCAGGATCGCTTCTCATCATTGCCCGCAAGCCGGCAGCAAAATTCATTCCTATTTTTTGATTCACCTGAATTTGCATTATTTGGGAAAACTTATATTCTACAGGGTCTTCAATAGTATATATCTTACGCTCAGGGGAAGAAATATAGTTCAGGCTTGCGTAAAGGGTTGATGTTTTACCAGAACCGGTAGGTCCTGTAATTATTATTGATCCGTAGGGCTGGCTTATTATTTTTAGATATGCATCGAGTTCTTCTTTTTTAATTCCGAGGTTCTCAATATCAAATATATTTTCTTCTCTGTTTAAAATTCTTATTGAAATATTCTCACCATAAACCGTGGGGAGACTTGCAAATCTTAAATCTATAGTTCTGTTATGATAGCTAAATGAACTTCTGCCATCCTGAGGAAGCCTTGTTTCTGTAATATCCATACCACCCATAATTTTGTATCTTGAGATTAAAAGTCTTTGAACAGTTTTGGGCACTTTTTTTATTTCCTGCAAAATTCCATCTATTCTAAACCTGATTGAACAAAATTTTTCCTGAGGTTCCACGTGAATATCACTTGCGCGCATTGTAATAGCTTTTAAAACAATTTGATTTGCTAGTCTTACTAGTGGATTTTTTTGAACTCCTATTTCTTCATCAATATCTTCATCTATCAAAAAATCAACATCTTTGGTTATTTCCTCAACTTCCTGAAGGCTGTAATCATCAGACATATATGTTTTTATTGCTGCTTCAATATCTTTTTTTGTGGCAATATATGGCTCCACTTCGTAGCTTGTAAGCATTCTTATCTCATCATTTAAATATATGTCAAGAGGATCAACCGTTGCAATTGCCAGTCTGTCTGATTCAAACCTAAAGGGAAATACCTTGGTTTTCATAGCGTATTCCTTTGTCAGCAGGTTTGAAGCGCTTATATCTATTTCACCCGAGATCTTTAACAGATTTATTTGCTTATATCCTTTTTGTATAGCGAGAAATTCTTTGAATTCCTGTTCTGAAATATATCTTTTTTCTATTAATATTTCTCCTATTTTTTTATTACTTATCTTTTGCATTTCAAGCACTTCTATAAGCTGAGTATTGCTTATAAGATTGCTCCTTACAAGCAAATCGCCCATTTTAAGTAATACTGATTCCTTAATTTCTTCTACCATTTTTTAATATTTTATTTTGTTTCTAATTTTATTATTCAAATCTTATGTTTCATTATAGAGAAAATAACATGCTAATTAAAGTTATTAATTATTAAATTGAGAATTTATTATAAATACAATATTAAGTATTAATAAATTACTGATAAAATTTGTTTAGACAAGTGCTTAAAACAGCAAAAAGATCTTTTTTAATTTACTGCTCTTTGAGGAATATTTTTTTGTTAATTAGAGCAGCAATATATCCTGCTCCAAAACCATTATCAATATTAACCACAGATAATCCAGGGCTGCAGGAATTAAGCATCGTTAGTAAAGGTGATATGCCATTAAAGCCGGCGCCATAGCCGACACTTGTTGGAACGCCTATTACCGGACACTCAACAAGTGAGCTGACGAGTCCTGGCAGTGCACCTTCCATACCGGCAACAGCAACTATAATATTTGCTTTTAACAGTTCGTCTTTGAAACTGATGAGCCTGTGGATTCCTGCAATTCCTACATCATAAATCTTTTTTACATTATTTCCCATTAAATAGCTTGTCATGTATGCTTCTTCGGCAACAGGTATGTCTGAAGTTCCCGCACATACAATTACAATCCCATCCTTAAGAGAAAGATCATGATCTTTGCTTTTCAGATATATTATCTGAGCATCTTCCAGATAGTTTAGATTTTCAATTTCTTTATTTAGCAAATTAAATACTTCTCTATTCGTTCTTGTGACAAGTAATGTATCTGAATACTTTAACATTTTTTTGGCAATTTCAAGAATCTGGAATGAAGTTTTATTAGCACCATAAATCACCTCAGTAAATCCTCTCCTAAGCTTTCTGTGGTGATCAATTTTTGCAAAACCTATATCTTCAAAATAGATTTCTTTTATTTTTGTTTTAAAATCTTCTTTGGACAGCTTGTCATTCTTAAAATTTTCAAGAAGCTCCTCAATTATTGTATTTAGATTGTTTTCCATTTATTTGCTCATATTATCCAGTCCATATATTATACTGTCCTGCAAAGCCTGCCAGCTTGCCTCAATTATATTTTCGGACACTCCGATAGTCCCCCAGGTATTTTCACCATCTGATGATTCTATTAAAACTCTTACGACTGCTCCTGTTCCTTTTTTTTCATTAAGGACTCTTACTTTAAAATCAGTTAGTTTTATTCTGTCCTGCATGGGATAGTATCTTGACAATGCTTTTCTCAAAGCCATATCGAGTGCATTTACCGGCCCATCCCCTTCTCCTGTTTCAATAAATCTTTCATTATTTATAAGAATTTTTACTGTTGCCTCCGAGAGCATCTCACCACTTTCTCTTTTCTCATTAAGAACTCTGAAGCTTTCTAAAGTAAAATATTCTTTTTTTACTCCTGCCAGTGACTTTACCATAAGTTCAAAACTTGCATCTGCAGCTTCGAACTGATATCCTTCATGCTCCATTTTTTGAACTTTATCAAGAATATCGCTTACTATTTTTGGATTATTTTCAAGATCTACCCCAAATTCATGAGCTTTAATTAGAATTGATTTTTTTCCAGAAAGTTCACTTATTAGAATTCTTCTTTTATTGCCTACCGATTCTGGCGAAATATGCTCAAAAGCTTTTGGAAACTTGCTTACTCCGCTTACATGCATGCCTGCTTTATGAGCAAAAGCACTGTTACCAACAAAAGGCTGGTGGTTTGAAGGAATCTGATTTGCTACTTCCGCTACAAATCTAGAAAGGCTTGTCAGATGCATTATGCTGTCTTTTCTTAGGCATTGTTTCCCCAGCTTTATTTCAATATTTGGGATTATCTGGCATAAATCTGCGTTTCCGGCTCTCTCCCCATATCCATTAATGGTCCCCTGCACCATTTTTGATCCAAGAGAAACAGATATGATGGAGTTAGCAACGGCACAGCCGCTGTCATTATGATAATGAACCCCAACTGGAATATTTATTTCCTTCAAAACATTTTCAAGAATCGTGTATGTTTCCATAGGAAGTATCCCGCCATTTGTATCACATAAGACGACAAAATCAGCACCTGCATCCTGTGCCGCTTTTAAAGTCTTAATAGCATACTGCGGGTTTTCTCTGTAGCCGTCAAAAAAATGCTCAGCGTCAAATATGACTTCTGCTACATTATTTTTTAAATACCTGACTGAATCAAAAATCATTTCAATATTATTTTCAAGTGTTGTCTCAATAACTTTTCCAACATGAAAAGACGAGGACTTGCCAAATATACATACTGCATCTGCCTGAGCAGCTATCAGCATTTTTATATTTTCGTCATCTTTTGCAGATACATTCTTATATTGAGTTCTACCAAAAGCAACTATCTTTGAGTAGCTGTACTTTTTATTTTTTAAAATTTCAAACAGTTCTTCATCTTTAGGATTAGACGCAGGAAATCCTACTTCAATGTAATCCACCCCTGATTCATCAAGCTTTTCTATTATCTGAAGTTTGTCTCTTACCGATAAAGAAATGCTTTCTCCCTGGGTCCCGTCTCTAAGGGTAGTATCAAAAATAAATATTTTTTCAGTCATGTAAACTCCTAATTTAATTATTTAAGTTCTTTAATCTCTTTTAATATCAGGGCACCCATTTCAGCTGTTGAAACAAGACTGGTTTTGCCAAAATAAATATCTGCTGTCCTGAATCCCTTCTCAAGAACCGTGTTTACTGCTTTCTCAATCAAATCTGCCTTTGCAGATAAGTTAAGGCTGTATCTGAAAAGCAGTGCTAAAGATAGTATCTGCGCTATTGGATTTGCTTTTCCCTGCCCGGAAATATCAGGCGCACTTCCGTGAATTGGCTCATACATTCCAAAGTTGTCTTCTCTTAAAGATGCGCTTGGAAGAAGCCCGATGGACCCTGATATCATTGCTGTTTCATCACTAAGTATATCACCAAACATATTTGATGTAACAATTACATCAAACTGTCTTGGATTTCTGATAAGCTGCATGGAAGTATTATCTACATACATGTGGTTTAGTTCAACTTCTTTAAACTCTTTATGTATATTAATTACTGTCTCTCTCCAAAATCTTGAACTTTCCAATACGTTTGCCTTGTCCACTGAAGTTATTTTTTTGCCTCTTAACAGGGCTGCCTTAAATCCAACTCTTGCAATTCTTTCAATTTCATATTTATAATATTTTTCTGTATCAAATGCGTATTCACCCTTACTGTCAGACAAACGGTTTTTTTCACCAAAATAAATTCCACCCGTGAGCTCCCTTATAACGAGTATATCTACGCCTTCGAGCACTTCCTCTTTAAGAGTTGATGACGACATAAGTGTCTTAAAAATTTTAACAGGTCTCAAATTTGCAAAAAGTCCAAGCTCTTTCCTGATTTTAAGTAATGCATCTTCCGGCCTGGGCATGCCAGGAACAGTTGTGTCCCATTTTGGTCCGCCGACTGCTCCCAATAAAACAGCGCACGAATTTTTACATTTATCAATTACGTCATCTTTTAATGGAATCCCGTATTTATCGATTGCAATACCGCCAATATCTCCGTATTCATACGATATTCCAAGTTCATATCCTGAATTCATATAATCCAAAATTTTTATTGTTTCAGTAACTATTTCAGGTCCAATCCCGTCACCAGGCAAAACCATTAATTTTTTCATTTATTCCCCTTTAAAACTTCTGATTTGACATAATTTACATATCCTCCGCTGGAAATAAGTTTCTGAATAAAATCCGGAAAAGGATTAGTATTAAATTCCTTATTTAACGTAATATCTTTTATGATGCCTTTATCAAAATCAATCTCAATAATATCTCCGTCATTTATACTTTTTGCAGCAAGGGGATTTGCAATCACAGGAAGTCCTATATTTATGGCATTTCTGAAAAAAATCCTTGCAAATGACTCCGCTATTATTAATTTTATTCCGCTGGCCTTTATTGAAATTGGCGCATGTTCTCTTGAAGAACCGCATCCAAAATTTTCACCCGCAATTATAATTTTACTGTTTTTTGATTTTTCTATAAAATCTTTGTCAAGATCCTCAAAACAATGAAGAGCAAGCTCATTTTCATCGCTTGTATTTAAATATCTTGCCGGAATAATTACATCTGTATCAACATTATTGCCATATTTTATGGCCTTCTCATTTATTATCAATTTTCCTCCTTTATTTTAAAAAATACGCTTGATTTTTATGTGGCACTATTTGTTAAGGAATACTTATTCTCCCAGTTATCGCAGAAGCGGCAGCAACTGCCGGACCTGCCAGATAAACTTCACTTTTGGGATGCCCCATCCTGCCTACAAAATTTCTGTTGGTTGTTGACAGTGCTCTCTCTCCCTGTGCAAGAATACCCATGTGCCCTCCAAGACAGGGACCGCAGGTAGGGGTACTGACGACACATCCTGCTTTTATAAAATTTTCCACATAGCCTTCTCTTAGCGCATCAAGATATATTTTCTGAGTAGCCGGAATAATAATTACCCTTAAGTTTTTATTTACTTTTTTACCTGCCAGAATATCATTTGCTGTTTTTAAATCTTCCAGCCGTCCATTGGTACAAGAACCAATTACTACCTGATCTATTTCAACATCCTTCAATTCTGTGGCTTTTTTTACATTAGAAGGAAGATGTGGTGCTGCTACCATCAGATCTATGTCTTCAGCATTAAAATCATAAATTTTTTCAAATTGAGCATTTTCATCACTGTTAAATATATTATAATCGCTTTCTATTTTCCCAACACTTTTTAAAAAATCTTTTGTTTTTTGGTCTACATTAAATATGCCAAATTTTGCTCCGGCTTCTATTGCCATATTTGCCATTGTAAATCGGCTGTCCATAGACAAATCGTTTATGGCAGATCCTTCAAATTCCATTGATTTATAAAGAGCTCCATCTACGCCTGTTTTACCAATAAGATACAAAATCAAATCCTTGCCGCTGACCCAGGGATTAAGCTTGCCGTTAAATTTAAACTTAATTGATCTGGGTACCATAAACCATGTTTTGCCTGTAGCCATAGCCATACCTATATCAGTACTTCCCATTCCAGTAGATAATGCGCCTAGCGCCCCGTATGTGCAGGTATGGGAATCAGCACCTATAATTAGATTACCGGGTACTGCCAGGCCGGCTTCAGGAATCAGCGCATGTTCAATACCCATACATCCTATTTCAAAATAATTTTTGATATTGTATTCACGGGCAAAAATCCTTAAAAGCTTTGCCTGCTCAGCTGATTTAATATCTTTATTTGGGGTAAAATGATCCGGCACAATGGCTATTTTATTTATATCAAAAACTTTATCAAATCCAGTTTTTTTAAATTCTGATATTGCCAGAGGCATTGTTATGTCATTTCCAAGTACCAGATCTACATTTGCATTAACAATTTCTCCTTCTTCTACAAACTCTTTTTCGCAGTGGGCAGCAATAATTTTTTGTGCCATGGTCTGAGGTTTATTTTGATACGCGTTCATTTATTTCTCCAATACTGTAATTCTGTTAATAAATGATGATTAAGTTTTATAATTTCATTTCTTTATGCGTCCTGATTTTCGACAATTCTGTTCATGGCATCAATATATGCCTTAATGCTGGCTTCGATTATATCAGTACTTATCCCTCTTCCCAGAACATTTACACCATTGCAGCTGACAACTACTTTTACTGCTCCAATTGCATCTTTTCCTTCAGAAACAGCTTCAATGCTATAGTCTGCAAGCGTGGTATTTATTTTTGTTATCTGATCAATTGCTTTAAATGAAGCATCTACCGGACCATCTCCGAAATAAACAGCTTCAAAAAGTTTGCTATTTATCTCTATTCCTACGGTTGAAGTAGCCTTTATATTGGTGCCGCTTAAAATATGATAATAATTTAATTTAAAATATTCGGATACTTCCCTTATTTCGTTCTGTATTATCGCTATTAAATCATTATCATTTATTACACCTTTTTTTTCGGCAAGAGATTTGAATCTTTCAAATGCTTTTTCCAGCTCTGCCTCATTTAATTTATACCCTGATTCTTCCAGTCTTTTTACGAAAGCGTGTCTTCCTGAATGTTTTCCCAAAATAAGTTTGGATGAAACAAGTCCTATATCTTCAGGTTTTATGATCTCATAGGTTGACCTGTCTTTAAGCATGCCATCCTGATGTATTCCTGCTTCATGGGAAAATGCATTTTTACCAATAATTGCTTTATTTGGCGCAATCAAATACCCTGTCATTGAAGCAACAAGATTTGATGTCCTGGTAATCTCTTTTATGTTCAAATCTGTGTAAAAATCAAGATCTTTTTTTCTTGTGTCTATTATTAGTGCGATTTCTTCAATAGCTGCATTTCCTGCTCGCTCACCTATTCCGTTTACAGAGCACTCAATTTGTCTCGCACCCATGCCTGCTGCAAGAATTGAATTTGCAACTGCAAGCCCCAAATCATTATGGCAGTGAACACTTATTATTACATTTTCAATGCCTTTAACATTATTTAAAAGATATTTAATTAGGTTTGAATATTCCAAAGGCAGGGCATAACCAACGGTATCAGGGACATTCAAAATAGTAGCTCCATTTTGAATAGCTATTTCATACATTTTTGCAAGATATTCTTTATCGCTTCTTGTTGCGTCCATTGCAGAAAACTCAATA